>Ga0196971_1000318_pt1 | contig 42074 bp, 28 predicted proteins | sample S1v_1013CmetaG_FD_148660 | JGI IMG/M metagenome (GOLD analysis project Ga0196971, IMG submission 148660) | Soil microbial communities from Anza Borrego desert, Southern California, United States - S1+v_10-13C | ecosystem: Environmental > Terrestrial > Soil > Desert | place: USA: California... | reverse complement strand
GCTGATCCAGGTGTTTTTGGTCCAAACGATCCCATTTCTGCAAAGAAGAATTATTGATCATGAGACACTCCATAATTGTAATCTGCTTATGCAAATCTACAAAAATGTCATTTGGCACAAATATAGGACTTACATAGTTATAGCAACGGTGCGGTCCAGGAATCCAGAACCCCGTCAGGGGTGACACTGCTGTTATTCTAACGGTGTCGTTCCTAGCGGAACTTTTAGTGTGGGGGGGACTGGTTTACTATGGATATGTTGCGTGCCTACGGCACTTTTCTTAAAACATATTCATCGGGATTTATTTGGCGGATGAAAAACCTTCGGGGTTCAGGAAAACCCCGGAGGTTGTTCCTGCTGTAGTTGGAATGGAATGCACTAGTGGATTAACACATTTTTAAGTTCCTATCAAGTCCGTCAGGACTTACATAGCTATAGCAACGGTGCGGTCCAGGAATCCAGAACCCCGTCAGGGGTGACACGGCTGTTATTCTAACTGTGTCGTTCCTAACGGAACTTTTATTGTGTGGGGGAATTCGTTACTATAAATATGTTGCGTGCCTACGGCACTATTCCCTACGGGACAATTAAAACATATTCATCGGGATTTATTTGGCGGATGAAAAACCTCCGGGGTTCAGGAAAACCCCGGAGGTTGTTCCTGCTGTAGTTGGAATGGAATGCACAAGTGGATTAACACATTTTTAAGTTCCTATCAAGTCCGTCAGGACTTACATAGTTATAGCAACGGTGCGGTCCAGGAATCCAGAACCCCGTCAGGGGTGACACGGCTGTTATTCTAACTGTGTCGTTCCTAACGGAACTTTTATTGTGTGGGGGAATTCGTTACTATAAATATGTTGCGTGCCTACGGCACTATTCCCTAGGGTACAATTAAAACATATTCATCGGGATTTTTTTGGCAAATTATTGATACGATAATTTATCATCATAATTAAACCCATCAGGACAGATAAGGGATGATTTGCTGAACCGATGGCTTAATGCTATACCTCCGAGGTTCAGGAAAACCTCGGAGGTCATTAGGAAATCTTAATCTCCTTTCAGATCAAGGAGGAGAATATTACTCCCGTTTTCATATTTATATTCTAATTTGTCGCATTTGGCTTTTATTAATGTTATACCGATATCGTCGCCGTCTTCGCCGGGTTCAAGAAGATTGAAAGGTTCACCGGCACTTTGACAGACCATCTGCAGTTTGCCGTCTTTTTCTGAGTAAGAGAGACTAAGATTGATATCTGAAAAATCCTTCTGAAGGCATAATACTTCTTCGGAGATCAGAATCAGATAACCGCTAAGCTTTTTAGAAAACATATGCTTTTCGCAGAAAGCTTCGAGTTCCGCCTGCATTGCATAAAGATCATATTCCCTGCTCTTAATATTATAGTTGAAACTTCTGATCCTGTTTATAAATGCTTTTGTTTTTGGCCTCTGAGGATTTTCAAATATCTGTTCAGGTGTTCCTTCTTCGTAAATAATTCCTTCGTCCATATAGAAGATACGGCTGGAGGTATTTCTGGCAAATTCCATTTCGTGAGTAACAATAATCATAGTAATGCCTTCCCTGGCAAGCCGCCTGATAACAGCTAGCACTTCGCTGACCATAGTTGGATCGAGTGCTGATGTTGGTTCATCAAATAACAGAATCTCCGGTTCCATTGCCATACAGCGGGCAATGGCCACCCTTTGTTTTTGTCCTCCTGATAGTTCATCAGGAAAGTTATCTGCCTTTTCAGCAAGTCCTACTAATTTCAGAAGTTCCATTGCTTTCTTTTCAGCATCTGCTTTTGATTTCCCGAGAAGTTTAACTGGTCCGATTGTCAGATTGTTAAGGACCGATAAATGCGCATATAGATTGAACGACTGAAATACCATTCCCATTTTCTGACGGAGTTTGGGAACATTGGAATGTTTATCGAGCAGCGGAATTCCATCAATGAAGATGCTTCCGCCTGTTGGAGTTTCAAGCAAATTAAGGCAGCGCAGAAAAGTACTTTTACCTGTTCCAGAGGGACCAATAACAGATATGATTTCACCTTTATGTATTTCAGTACTTACATCTTTAAGCACAACAAGATCGCCGAAATGTTTGGATAGATTCTTAATGCTTATCATCTTTTTACTCCAACTGATAAACGTTTTCTTTTAGGATCAACTGATACCTCAACGTAACTAAGCGCCAGCGTAAGCAGCCAGGCAATTGCAAGATACATCACAGCGGCCATTATTAAAGGAAAGAACGCATCAAATGTGCGGCTTCGGATGATATCGCTGGCCTTGGTTAAATCCTGTACGGCAATATAACCAACTATGGATGTCATCTTAACAAGTGAAATAAATTCTCCTTTATAAACAGGAAGTACCTGTCTGAGAGCCTGGGGCATAATGATATACAGGAATGTCTGCAGTTTTGTAAATCCGCCTGCTATGCCGGCTTCATTCTGACCTTTATCAATACTTTCAATTGAAGTCCTGAACATTTCAGAGACATAAGCGCCGAAATTTAATCCGAAGGCAAGTATTGCCACAAAGACAGGGTTGATATTTACAGATGCGAAAACCACATAATATGTAATCATAAGCAGAACAAGGACCGGTGTTCCACGCAGAAATGAAATATAAATACCCGCAGAAGCACTGAGTATTTTCTTTTTAGACATTCTCATGAAGCATATGAGTCCGCCAACAAGTGTTCCGAAAAGTGCCGCGAACACAGAAATGATTGCGGTAATTTTCAATCCGTCAACAATAAGCAGATAGCGGCTTTCGTGAACAATATTGCTGTAGAAACTATCAGCAATACTTTGCCAGAGTGATGTTTCTTTTTTCTCATCCACCGGACCTTTATAGTTTGCCATATCTTTTTTCAACACAAGCACGGCGGTTCTGAAATCAGCATAGCTGTCAGAGAAATCGATCTGCTTACCTCTTTCCTCAGTAATACAGATACCGTCGGTTATCATTTCAACTTTACCCGAAGCCAGTGAGGCAACGAGTGACGGAAATTCCATCATAACAATTTCGAGCTGGTAGTTCTGATGCAGGGCAAATCTTTGAATCATCTCTATATCAAAACCTACATACTTACCATTCATCAATGCTACATAGGGAAGGTCCTCAACTGAAACTCCAACCGCGAGTTTCTTTTCAGATGTGATTGTTTTTATAACCGGCATTTCCGCGTCTTCAGCATCATTAAGAAACCAGCGTTTGCACATTTCATCATATGTACCATTCTTTCTGATTTCTTTAAGGAAGTTATTAAATTCCTGGCGGAGGGCGGGATTCTTTTTGCTGAATCCAACTCCCAGCGGAAGATCCAAAACATCATCTGCAAGTATGGCAAGATCAGGGTTATGCTTTGCTACGAGTCCGGCAGTTATGAGATCGAACATTGTCGCATCTATTTTGCCGCTCTTCAGCGACATGATCATATCGGCAGTACTTTCATATCTAAGGATTTGAGCTTTTGGATATTTACCTGCAATGAATGCGTCGTGGACTGTCCCGGTAAACACACCAATCTTTTTCTCAGCGAGATCATCTGTTTTTGTATATCCTGCAGAAGCAGATGATGATTCTTCAGAATCTGCGGCGCTGCTTCTTACGAGTGCCGCAATGCCGCTTGGATAATAACTTTCTGAAAAGAGAACTTTCTTTGCTCTTTCTTCAGTGATGGATAAACCAGCGCCGATAATATCTACCTTACCCGCAATGAGAGCAGGGAGCATTGCGCCGAATTCCATATCTATAATTTCCAGGCGCTTATTTAGTTTCCTGGCAATGTAAGAAGCGAATTCTATATCGAAGCCCACAATTTTATGTGAAGCATCAAGAAAGGACATTGGTTCGGTTACGGCTGCTGTTCCGAATTTCAATATTCCATTATCCCCGGGTATTTCTATTTCGGGCATCGGTGCGGGTTCTCCCTGTTCGGGAAACCAGCGTTTCATCATATCTTCATATGTTCCGTTTGATTTAATCTCAGTAAGGACTTCATCAATGGCGGATTTTAGTTCTTTGTTTTGAAGCTGAACAGCAAAACCATACTGATCATCGAAGAGCATTTCGGAAAGAACAACTACACCTTCATTCTTCCCTGCTATATTCTTCAGTACAGGTTTATCATAAACCGCCGCATCGGCCTTGCCTTCCTTAACTGCGATCGCACAGTCGAGAACACTGTTATAATATTTAATTTTTGCATCAGGGAATTTTTTCAGTACAGACTGATCGGCAACGGTGCCGGTGGGTACGGCAAAAGTTTTTCCATTCTCAAGCATGGATAGATTGGTGTAGGAAGTTTCTTCTTTTCCGCAGCCCGAGAAGAAAAGAAGCGTTGTGAGAGAGATGAGTAATAGTTTCAGTTTCATTTACCAGCCATGATTATTGGGATGAGAACAAATTTTAATTTTCAGCAGGTAAAAAATACTACCAAGGTAAGTTCTTTACAAACATTCTTTTTAGAATATATCAGTTCAAGGAAATAAAGAGGAATGGGTGAATGGGTGAATGGGTGAATGGGAGAATGAATGAATGGATGCTTGAATGAATGGATGATGCCCTGCAACGCGAGATCTCGACTTCGGATATACATTTCTGTTTATATACATTATGTGCAGCCCAGCCCCGCGGCGGCGGGCAGGCGCGGCGAGCCCCGGCTCTACGAAAGAGGTGTTACATTTGTGAGAATGTAATTCATTCGTTGTAGAGACGGCCGCTTGCGGCGTCTGGATTGCACAAAAGGAAATACTGGCAATAACTTATGACGGAGGCAGAATTTAACATAGCGACTCCAGCCCCGCCGAAAATTTGTTACTTCATCAGGATTAACTTTTTTACTTCGGAATATTTACCTGTCTGAAGTTTGCAGAGATATATGCCGGTGCTGAGGTTTGCGGCATCGAAGGTTATTTCATATATGCCCGCTGGTTTTTCTTCATTTACCAGGAAAGCTATTTCATTACCAAGGATGTCATAGATCTTCAGAGTAATAAGTCCAGCATCATCAGGTATCGTGTACCGTATTGTGGTTGACGGATTGAAAGGATTCGGATAGTTCTGTTCCAGACCAAAAGATAATACACGTTCCAGGATTTCTTCATTAACTGAAACAGGCGTATCGGTAACACTTATGATGTACAAACCGTTTTCCTTATCGGTCAGATATAAGACAGAATCCTTTTTCGCAAGTCCGGAAAATTCGCCAGAATAATGTCCCCATGGTACAATTTTTATCCTGAAGAATTTATTAATTCTCATTTCTGTTGAGTCTACAGGTGCAAATACATTAAGTCCCTTATAATTATCAGCTGCATAGACAGTATTATTCTCAACAATAATATCAGTGACCATCATAATCCATGTCTCTTCCGGTTGACCACTAGTATTTATATAAAATGAACGTAATTGAGGATTGGATTTATCAGATACATCAAAATTCCGAATACTGGAGTAACCTCCTATAGTTAAGATGTTACCTTCCGCGGCGACACTTAAAACTTTTTCAGATCCTACATTAATCGTTGAAAGTACAACCGGATTTTCAGAATCGGACACGTGGATAATATCCAAATTATTTTCGCGTGCGGCATAAATATAAGGCAGATCAGCATAAAGCAGATCATAATCGTTAGCTGTTAGATTACTTACTTCAGTGATATTGGAGGGATCTTTAATATTCAGTATTCGTAATCCGGAATAAAATACAACTGCAAGGGAATCTTCAACGTAAACATCTGAAACGGATCCATTCTGCCGAACATATTTCCCGATCAAGGAAATACTTGAAGGATCCAAAACGTTATATACAGATAGTCCTGCACTTGCTTCAGCCACATATAATCTCCCATCTTCATAGAATGATTTCTGAGCCCATCCTGCGGTTTGAAAGTTTTTTATAAATACCGGCTGGTAAGGATTTGAAATATCATATATATAAATTCCATTCTCCAGGGCAGAGATGTATGCATAATTCCCTTCAACAACAATTTTATTGAATTTCTGACCTTCAACAAAGTATGAAAAATTCGTTCTGTTCTGATTAAAACTGAGCGGTTCCATTTGACATTGCTTTATATCGAAGATATCTGAATCAGATTCATCCATTAATCTGAGAAGGAATCCGGGATGAAGATCAGGGTTTAATTTCCAGGCAAAGTAATCTAATGAACCGAAATTATGTGCAGGAATATTTCTTTGGATATTAATCCAGGAATAGCCGTTATCAGTTGAATAATCGGCTCTTGTCTGGTCTACAAGGTTTGCTGCAAACCATACTAAGTATCTATAATTTGGCATCAGTTCATCACTGTTCCCGGGACCTAAAAGGCTGATAGATTTGTCATTACTGTAATTATAAATCTCCCCACTATTGCCTAAAATCCAGCCGTGTTCTTTATCGCTGAAAAATATTTTAATGCCGGAACCAACCTGATTTATCCAGGTATTTCCACCATCTGATGTATAAAAACTTTCTTCATATCCCAGGATCCATCCATTCAGCTCATCTATAAAAAAGATATCCTGAACGTAAGTATTGAAATTTATTTTTTGTGAGGTCCAGCTTTCACCACCGTTAGTAGTTTTATAAACTATCCTGTCATTGTTCACAGAACCCACAGCCCAGCCGGTATTGTCGTTTACAAAGGAGAAAGAAACAATACTATATGGATAAGATTTTAAGGTCAGCTTCCAGTTATCTCCGCCGTCTGAAGTAAACCACAAACCTGCATTTTGCCCCCGGCTGAATGTACTAAGTACACCTTTACTGGAATTGAAGAAATATATGTCCTTAATATTTTCGCTAAAATTACTCACTTGTGTAACCCAGGAGTCACCCCCATTCGTAGATTTTATTATGGAATTAGTGGAAACATATGTAAGTGTATCCCAATATGTATTTACCGCCCAGCCGGTAGTAAGGTTAAGAAAGAAGATATTGGTGTAATCAACTCCTATGGGTTCACGTTTTATATTCCAGTCCGTGCCGCCGTTAGTAGTTTTAAGAATATATCCATTAGAACCTGATACCCAGCCGATCAGAGGAGAGCAGAATATTACGGAACTTAATTCAGCATCGACTCCGGAGTTCTGGATATTCCAGTTATCGCCGCCGTCAGAGGTATGCAGAATTGTTCCTTTGGAGCCAACGACCCATCCATTTAAGTTATCATAGAAAAATACATCTTTAAGATAGATGTCATCGAATACTTGTTCCTGCAATACCCATTGCGGAAAGAGTGATTGCGAGATTATGCAAAAGAATAAGAACAAGGTAATTCTGTTCAAGTGATACTCCGGAAAATGTAACGAATAAACATAATTACAAGCAATTAAACTGCCAAAAGCACCAATCAGTTTTTTTATGATAGACGAAGCATTTACAGGATAGAAAAGTGCAAATAATTCATGGGAAGTGAAATTCATTCGCAGCCACCAGCGAAGAGGAATGGATGAATGGGTGAAGAATGGGTGAATGGGTGAATGATTGAATGGGAAACCGAATATTTCGCTCCGGAGCTGATATTCCGGCTTCGGATGTACATTTATGCTTATTTACATTCTGTGCCATTCAGCCGCGGCAAGCCGACGGCTCTTCGAAAGAAGTATTACATTTGTGTGAATGTATTTTCATTTGAATGAAAAACGGGGAATCTGTTATTTCATCAGGATTATTTTTTTTGTTTCTGAATATTTACCTGACTGAAGTTTGCAGAGATATATACCGGTGCTGAAGTTTGTTCCATCAAAAGTTGTTTCATATGTACCTGCGGGTTTTTCTTCATTGACCAATACTGCTATTTCAGTTCCCAGAATATCATAGACCTTCAGGCTTACGAAACCTGTCTCCTCAGGTACGGAATACCTTATTCTGGTTGAAGGGTTAAAGGGATTCGGATAGTTCTGTTCTAAAGAAAAATGAAGTTTTTCAACTGGGTGATCCAGTGATGTGGTTATCCCAAGGAGCAGATCCGTCCATCTGTCCTCACTCACTGAATATTTATAAAGTGAATTGCCTGCAAGATACATCGAATTTTTATCTACTGGAAAAATTTTTATTAAATCAAAGGTATTTAGATAAGTTTTGTTAATGCTGACAGAATTCTTTTTTATCCATGATTTACAGCTATCTGTTGTTATGTACAATAATCCACTCAGAGTTACAGCAAAACCATTTAATTCATCTACCAGCCTTATCAATCTTACTTCTTCACCGTCAATGTACCACCCGGCCCAGGTTCTGCCGCCATCCGTTGAATAAGCTGAATTTTGCCAATGATTCGGATCAGAGCCGGAGGAAAATTTCCATGCATGTAATGAATCACTAAAATAAATATCATGCAGCGTACCGCCGGAAAAACGTCCCTCAATATGATCAATCCATTTCAATCCCCCGTCTGATGTTTTTAGTAACGTGCCTACATTGGTTACAATGTAACCAGTAAGTTCATTAAAAAAATGTGCCGAGATAAAACCTGTATAATGATAATCAATGACAGGTAAATTCTGCTGCTCCCATGTAACACCACCATCTGTTGTTTTAAACACAGCAGAATTACTGTATACCACATAACCGATTGATCCGCCCGGAAACTGAATTTTGATACAGTGGCCGCCGGTCATCTGCCATATCCTTTCCCAGTTATCCCCGCCATCAGTGGTTTTAATAAACAATCCCCAATCTGCACCGGCAAATCCTTTTAATGAATCAATAAACCAGATAGTTCTGAAATTTGTATCATATCCGGTTTCAACCAGAGACCATGTCTTTCCTCCGTCTGTTGTTCTGACTATTTCTGAACCGGCAGCCCACCCATGATTTGGATCACTAAAAAATACATCCTGGATCTGTTTTATAACAGGACCTTGAGTTTTTTCAGCTTTCCCGGTTTGAGAGAGTGAAAAGCTAACCTCTGTAGAATCAATAGCAGCAGTAATTATGAATAAATAAAAGAAAGTAATGTTAAATGTTTTCATAAATCTTCCTTAAAATACCGGAGTCAGGATTTTATATTATTTATTGACTGCGGTTATTCTTTCCTGCTGAAATTATAATCAGAATTATTGTGGATAACTCCATATACTACAGGAATTTCTCACGAAGCTACAATTTGCAGGCCGGAATAAAAAATACGTTTATAGCCTTTTAAGGTTCATATCCAGATTACCGGATATGAATTTTTTGCGTACATATGAATATATTACATATCAGGTTAGAAAAACAAAACCTCCGGGGTTAAGGAAAACCCCGGAGGTTTTAATTTCCGACGTCCTTCCCTACACTTCCTATTCTGTTTATGGATCAGGGATTACGTGAATCATCTCATTACCTATACAATAAGCAAAAAAGAATATTGGGATATCATAAAAAAACCTCCGGGGTTGAGGAAAACCCCGGAGGTTTCAATTTCCGTCCTCCGACTTCCGTCCTCCGACTTCCGTCCCTACACTTCCATTATTTCTTTTTCTTTGTGCTTGATGATCTCATCGATCTTGGCAGTGTGCTCATTGGTAAGTTTCTGGGTTTGATCCTCAAACTCTTTAAGCTCATCTTCGGAGATCTTCTTTTCTTTTTCCTGTCTTTTGAGGTGGTCATTAGCATCGCGTCTGACGTTACGGACAGCCACTTTCGCATCCTCACCCATTTTCTTTACTATCTTAACCATTTCCTTTCTTCTTTCTTCGGTAAGTATAGGAATGGGCACACGGATATTGGTTCCGTCACTTGAAGGATTCAATCCTAAATCAGCTGTCAGAATTGCTTTCTCAACAACCGGGACGAGCGATTTGTCCCATGGGGTAATAGACAACGTATGAACGTCGAGCACCGACACATTACCCACCTGTTTAAGGGGTGTAATGGTGCCATAATAATCTACCTTAACACCATCGAGAAGAGCAGTAGTTGCTTTTCCGGTTCTGATCTTTGCAATCTCACTTCTGAAAGCTTCAACGGATTTATCCATTCTTTGTCTTGCGTCTTGTACTGTGGGATTCATAGATACCTCTATAGAGTTATGTTTGTATTAGCCTGGGTAAAATTTCCTACTGTAGTCCCGATATTCTCACCCATCACAACTTTGAGGAGGTTATCAGGCTTATTCATGTTAAACACTACTATTGGCAGATCATTTTCCTGACACAAGCTGATCGCGGTAAGATCCATCACCTGCAGACGTTTTTTAAGAACATCGAGGTAGTTAATCTGGTCAAACTTAAAAGCTGAAGGATTCTGTTCAGGATCAGAATCAAAGACCCCGTCAACGCGTGTTCCTTTAAAGATTGCCTGTGCTTCAATTTCAACTGCGCGGAGTGATGCAGCGGTATCGGTACTGAAGTAAGGATGACCGGTACCCGCGCCGAATATTACGAGTCTGTTTTTCTCAAGGTGGCGGATTGCGCGCCGTCTGATATACGGTTCCGCAATTTCTTCCATATGTATAGCGCTCATAAGACGTGTAAACATTCCCCTGTGTTCGCAGGCATTCTGGAGCGCGAGGGAGTTAATCACAGTCGCGAGCATGCCCATCTGGTCGCCTGTAACGCGGTCTATGCCCTGTTCGCCGGCATTAAGACCGCGGTAAATATTACCTCCGCCGATCACTATACCGATCTGTACGCCGATATCATGAACCTTGCGTATCTCCGCTGAAAAAAATTCGAGTACTTCGGGGTCAATACCGTGTCCCTTTTTCCCCATCAGCGATTCACCGCTGAGTTTTAACAGTATTCTTTTATATTTGATTTTTGACATAGTCTGAATTTAATAAAAAAAAAGGTCTTATTAAATAAGACCTTTTAAAAATTGATTATTTATTTTCATCACTCAGGTGATATCTGTGGAAGAGCGCGAGGCGCGCGTCTGCCGAGTACTTTTTGTTATACTCTTTAAAGAGATCACTTACTGATTTAGCGTTATCCTTAATGAACGCCTGTTCAAAGAGGCAGTTTTCCTGATAAAATTTATTCAGTCTTCCTTCAGCAATTTTATCAAGCATCTTTTCAGGTTTGCCTTCTTTCTTAGCGAGTTCCTTATAGATCTCAATTTCTTTAGCTTTAACGGTTTCAGGAACTTCCTCGCGGTATACATAAAAAGGTTTCATGGCAGCGACCTGCATAGCCACATCTTTAAGGATACCGTGCATTTCATCCTGACTTCCGTTTCCGAGGTTATCTGCCCTGACGAGAACGCCAAGTTTTGATCCGTGGTGAATATAATCTACCATTGCGCCGTTAACTGCTTTTTCAATAACAAAGCGGGAAACAGCAATCTTCTCACCAATTTTACCGAGAAGGTTTTCAAGTTCGCCGCTGATGGATTTGCCATCGCTGCTCATGCTTAATAGTTCTTCAACGGTTTTAGGATTATTTGCAGCAACTGTATTGAGAACGAGGTCAGCAAAGTTTCTGAAATCATCGCTTCTGGCAACGAAGTCGGTTTCGCAGTTAACTTCAACCATATAGCCGGTTTGTTTATCATCGGAAATCTTTGTTAGAACCATTCCTTCGTTAGCAGTTCTTTCAGCTCTTTTCGCGGCAACAGATGCGCCTTTTTTTCTCAGTATCTCAATAGCCTTCTCAAAATCGCCGTCTGCTTCAGACAGGGCTTTCTTGCAGTCCATCATTCCTGCACCGGTTTTATCTCTCAACTGTTTAACTTGTTCTGCACTAATTGCCATATTTACCTTCAAATTTATTCAGATATTAATTTATTCTTTTGTTTCAGCTTCTTTCTTCGGTTCCTGATTTCTCTGTCCGCCGTCTTTTCTTCTGAATTCCTTAGCTGCTCTTGGTTCTTTTACGGTCTTAGCTTCTTTAGCTTCTTCTCTTTCCTCTTCGCGTTCTTTTTTCAGTCTCTCTTTTTCAGCAGCTTCCTGAGCTCTCAGTTCTTTAGCTTTAATTGAACCTTCGAGAACCGCATCTGCCATAAAGCGTGTAATAACCTCGATAGTTTTCACAGCGTCGTCGTTAGCGGGGATGAGATAATCAACAACATCAGGGTCAACGTTAGTATCAACTATGGCGAAGATGGGGATATTAAGACGGATGGCTTCCTGAACGGCGATAGCTTCTTTCTTTATATCGATAATAAAGATAGCGCCGGGAAGTTTTGTCATTGTTTCAACGCCGTCGAGCACTTTTCTTAATTTATCTTTTTCTCTTGTTAAAAAGAGTCTTTCTTTTTTGGTGATCTTTTCGAATGTACCGTCATTTTCCATCTTTTCAATACCGGTAAGGCGTTTTACGCTTTTCCGAATTGTTGAAAAGTTAGTTAACATTCCGCCAAGCCATCTTTCACTAACCCAGTTCATATCGCATCTTCTGGCTTCCTGTGCGATAGTATGTTTAGCCTGTTTTTTAGTTCCCACGAAAAGTACTTTTTTACCTTCGCTTACCACTCTTGCGAGGTTTTCAGCTGCATCAGTTAACAGTACTCTTGATTTCTTAAGATCAATGATGTGAATCCCATTTTTCTCCATAAAGATATATGGTTTCATTTTGGGGTTCCAGCGGCGAGTCAAATGTCCAAAATGGGCACCTGCTTCGATCAGTTCGGTTAAATCGACTTTCTTCATGATATGTTCCTGTTTTGTTTTCTTCTACCTTCTTCACTTCTACCTAGAATGGAGCGCAAATAATTATGGCGCCCCACACAGTCGGTAAATCCAAAGGTATGCTGTTTAATAAAATGTCAATATAAATTCATTCAACCATTCAACAATTCATCCATTCATACAAAGTATGGCTGTATGATTGTATGGGTGTATGATTGTATGTTATCTCTTAGAGAACTGGAATCTTTTTCTTGCTTTGGGCTGGCCGTATTTCTTACGTTCAACCATTCTGGGATCTCTTGTAAGGAATCCTTCTGCTTTGAGTCCTGACCTGAAGTCAGAGTTAATATCTTCAAGAGCTCTGGAAATACCCAGGCGGATTGCCTGTGCCTGACCTGTAATTCCGCCGCCGTTAACGTTAACGAACACGTCATATTTGTTAAGTGTTTCAGTAACCTTAAAAGGCGCGATAATATCTTCCCGTGAAACTTTTAATGGGAAAGCCTGTTCAAATTCTTTATCATTAACAGTAACTTTACCGCTTCCGGAACGTAAAATAACCCGTGCTACAGAAGTTTTTCTTCTTCCTACATAAATTTTATCTATCATTCATTACTCCGTTATAAACTTAATATCTCCGGCTTTTGAGCCTCGTGAGGATGACTTTCTCCGGCATAAACCTTAAGCTTCTTAATAAGTTTCTTGCCTAAACGGTTTTTCGGGAGCATACCTTTAACTGCGTGCTGAACTACGAATTCAGGATTTTTCTTAAGCATATCCTCAAATTTCCTGATTTTTCCGCCGCCGGGGTATCCGGAGTATGAAAAATATGTTTTCATAGTTTCTCTTTTTCCGGTCATTCTCAGCTGGTCAGCATTAATAACAATCACAAAATCACCGGTATCTGCATTTGGAGTAAACAAAGGTTTTTCTTTTCCTCTGATTATTCTTGCAACTCTGGTAGCTAATCTACCAAGCACCTGGTCTTTTGCATCCACTACAAACCATTTTTTGCTTGCATCTTCTGTTCTGATAAATCTTGTCAGTTTTTCTTGTTTCAATTATTCCTCCAGAAACAACTTTTTTCCCAATAAAGGATATAAAATTAAGGTTAAATCAACAGAAAGTCAAGAAAGTAAGATATTAAAGATCAGAATAGAGGAAATAAGGCCGTAAGTGAAGATAATAAACTTAAAAGAACTGACACAAATTACGCAAATTCTCACTAAAAAAGAATTGACGCAGATTACACAGATTAAACAGATTAGAACAAAAAGAAAGAGAAAGAGACACAAATACGCAAATTGTCACAAATTACTGAGGGAAAAAGGAGTTACTGACTAAATGACAGACCTCCAGGGCTAAGGGTATTAATGATTTAATACAGACCTTCAGGGTTAAGGGTATTAATTATTTAATGAAAGACCTCCAGGGTTAAGGGAGTTAATGATCTAATGAAAGACCTCCGAGGTTTAAGAAAACCTCGGAGGTCTGTTTTCAACGGTTGGTCTGCATTCTTGTAAAGCCGTCGGGGAGATCGAAATCGGAATCATCCAGTTCTTTCTCTTCGATTTCGGTAACTTCAAATTTATTTACTGTATTACGGGCTGAATTGGTAACTGTAACGCTCAGCGGAAAGAAGCCTTCTGAGAATATGTTTTTATACCAGACCTCGCTCGCCGCATCGGGTATGAAATTAAGAAGATTAACAACATTGCCGAGTTCCTTAGTACTCCATATTTCAACATCCGCACCATTGTCATTAAATATCCATTTCTCAGCCTGGTAGCCGAGGATCTCTTTTGTTTCACCGGCTTTTTTGAGATTGTCAGCATCATCTGCAAAGTTCTGAATTTTATTATTAGTGTTGATGGGCATCTGTATATATTTTTCTTCTGTTGGCATCATTATATATATAGAATCACTCTTAACAAGTATATTGCCGTGTTTTACTTCCTCACCTTCCTCAGATTCAACACGCAGAGCATTTTCCCTGGTATAGACTGTAACATCGTTTTTCTCACCGCGGGAGTTAGTAACAGTTACTTTAACCACGCCTTCGAAAGTTTCCTGGGCAAGCGCAGCAGCGGGGAATAATAGCGCAGCAATAATTATCATTACAAAATATTTAAGCATAGGTTTTCCTTTTCATTTATTATATGTCGTTCATTATAGTATTATAAGAATTATACAGGAAATAAACCTCCCGGTTCCCAATCCCCTGGAGAGCCCAGTGCTTTTGAGGCTGTGAGAAAAATTTACTTCGTGAATCTTTGTGTCTCGGTGACTTTGTGGCAATGCTTTAGAAAACTGCCTAAAAACATAGCCACGAAGACACAAAGGCACGAAGAAGCACAAAGAAACACAAAATTCACACAACCTCTAAACCGTCGGGCTAGGTTAAAAGATTGAATTACCGAATTTGAATGATTTGATCATCGCGAAAAAGACCGGCTGGAAGGCTTTGAACTGATCCTGCCCTTTCATGATCAGCTTTATGGAGAAATCCTCGTCGTCATTCGTGCGGATGTACACCACCTGGGTTACCTGGTTATCCATTTCAACAGGATCATTATAAAAACCGGTGAAATTCCTGAAGTTATGTTTGTATTTATATTTACTCTCATTGAAGAGGTACTTCTCCAGCACCTCAACATGGATATATGGCGGAGGATCAAAATTACTCTGCGCGGCCCAGAAGGTAATGCCGTCAATTTTCTTTTTTACCTGCTGATCAAGATAAACCCAGCCGGCAGGGTATTTCATTTTAAGGTTGAGGGTTGTTTCATGATAGACCTGATGCAGACTTGTTGAATCGAAGCCGGAGGTTTTCATATTAAGATAGCCGGAGGACGGAGCTTCTTCAACAGGAGCAGGTTTCTCCTCCTTAGTTTCCGCAGGAGCCGGTTCCTCTTTTTCTTTTACTGTTTCTTCTTTTAGTGTTTCTTCGGGTTTCTGCTCAGTTTCTTCGGGTGCGGTTATTCCCCGTAATGCTGTTAATTCAACATAGCCGGAAGAAACAGGATCACGTTCCACATATGCCAGGAGAAAGCTGAGGAGCACAAAAACAAGCGCATGTATCCCGAGCGACAGAATAAAGCTTCTGGCGGCATTAAGAAGATCAGGATTTAATATTTTTATTGATGCTGGTTTCAAACCACAGATTCAACGGATTAAAATGATTAAGAGTTTAGACACAAAGTAACCCAGATTAAACAGATCAGTGCGTTAAATTTGTGTTAATTTGTGTAATTTGTGTCATGACTTTTGCTTTATAGTTTATTCTACCGGAATTTACTAATTTTGATTCATTATTAACAATAATCTGATAACATGAAGTTTCTTATTACCGGCGGTTCGGGTTTCCTGGGCATCAATATCATCAGGTATCTTCTTAAAGAAGGCCATTCGATTATTTCCCTCGATCTTGAGGAGTTTAACTATCCCGAGAAGAATATTGTTTCTGCTGTCATCGGTGATATCCGCGACGCGGAGACAGTCGACAGGTGCATGCAGGGAGTGGATATTGTTGTCCATACCGCGGCAGCGCTTCCCCTTTACACACCGGAGGAGATCTATTCAACAGATGTAACCGGCACAAGAATTCTTCTCGAAGCAGCGGAGAAACACAAAGTACAGAGATTCATACACATCTCTTCTACGGCGGTTTACGGCATTCCGGATCATCATCCTTTGTACGAGAATGACAAGCTTGACGGCGTTGGTCCCTACGGCAAAGCCAAGATCCAGGCAGAGCAGGAATGCATAGAGTTCAGAAAGAAGGGCATGTGCGTGCCGATATTAAGGCCGAAGTCGTTTATTGGTCCGGAGCGGCTTGGAGTCTTCGCGCTCTTCTACGACTGGGCGAAGGACGGTCATGGTTTCCCCATGATCGGCAGCGGCAGGAACAGGTATCAGTTGCTGGATGTTGAGGATCTATGCGATGCCATTTACAAATGCGCCGTGCTCAGCTGCGCGAAGGTTAATGATGTATTCAACATCGGGGCGAAGCAGTTCACCACAATGAGGGAAGATTACCAGGCCGTGCTTGATTACGCGGGATTCGGAAAGAAGATAACGGGTTTGCCGGAGAAGCCGGTTATATTAACGCTGAAGCTGCTTGAGAAGATGAAGCTCTCCCCTCTTTACAAGTGGGTATATGAAACCGCGTCGAAGGATTCATTTGTATCGATAGACAAAGCCGAGCGGGTGCTGGGATTTAGTCCGAAGTATTCAAACAAAGACGCATTGATAAGAAATTACAAGTGGTATTTAGAGAACCTGGATAACTTTAAGGATACATCGGGTGTATCGCACAGAGTACCATGGAAGCAGGGGATTTTGGCAAAAGCAAAAAAATTCTTTTAAACTTATACAGGGTAAGTTTTTTGTGATTTGGAATTTTAACTCCCCCATCTCTCAGTTACCACAATGTCTGTCATATTTTCCACTTATTTCTTATATTAACACAAATAAAAATTAAGGAGATCACGAATGCCCGAAAAGAAAGATTATTTAAAAGAAACGATTCAGCACTTTGATATAAAGGCGCATAATGTAGTGCCGATAGTTGAGGCTATGGAGAAGATGGCATTTTCCGCGAGAGACCTGAACCGTGCCGCGGCGATTTATGATAAGATGTTAAATGACAAGGAATGTGTTGTAATATTAACACTTGCAGGCAGTTTATTCAGCGCAGGGTTAAAGAGAATAGTATATGATCTGATCTCAAACAGGATGGTTGACGCGGTTGTTTCGACAGGTGCAAACATGGTCGACCAGGATTTCTTTGAAGCATTAGGATTCAAACATTACATCGGCAGTCAGTTTGTGGATGATAATGAAATGCGTGATCTTCACATTGACAGGATCTATGATACATTTATTGATGAAGACGAACTGCGCATTTGTGATGACACAACCGCGAAGATATTCGACAGTTTAGAGCCGAGGGCATATTCATCCAGAGAGCTGTTATGGCATTTCGGAAAATACCTTGAGGATAACGGGGGTCCCAAGGCAGACGACAGTGTAATTTACGCAGCATACAAAAACAACGTGCCGATATTCGTCCCTGCCTTCTCCGACTGTTCCGCAGGATTTGGAATTGTAATGCATCAGCATGCGAATCCCGAGAAGCACGTATCATTTGATTCAGGCAAAGATTTTCTTGAGCTGACGCAGATAAAGTTACAGAGTAAGGACACAGGCATATTCATGATCGGCGGCGGAGTTCCGAAGAACTTCACCCAGGATATAGTAGTTGCAGCCGAGATCCTGCAGGAAGACGCTCCCATGCACAAGTACGCCATTCAGATAACGGTTGCTGATGTAAGGGACGGCGCGCTTTCAAGCTCGACATTAAAGGAAGCAAGCTCATGGGGCAAAGTAGAAACCACATTTGAGCAGATGGTATATTCAGAAGCTACCATAGCGATGCCATTGATAGCGGGATACGCGTATCACAAAGGCGCATGGAAGAACCGCGAAGCAAAGAACCTCCAGAAGCTATTCCAGAAGCAGCTCCAGAGCGCATAAGTTATTGATAGTACATTTGTCCGTCACGGGTCACCCCGTGACGGCAATGATTCACATAATCATTCACATTCATATCTATTTGAACACCCCATAACTCGCTGTTAAACACTAACATCTGTGGGAACACGCCATAACTCGCATCATTCAAATCTGTGGGAACACGCCATAGCTCGCGGTTTACATAGGTTGGCGTGTTCAAAACAGGAAATTTGCCATACACACCTGCACATGGGGGAACATGCCCTCACAAGAAAAAACATCCCTGCTATGGCATGTTCCCACACATTTTTCTGTTTCTTTATAATGGCGTGTTCAAGAAGAATACTTCACCATACATCACACACTACCCTGTACCTGGGGGAACATGCCCTCACAAGAAAAAACATCCCTGCTATGGCATGTTCCCACACATTTATGGTTTCTCTATAATGGCGTGTTCAAGAAGAATACTTCACCATACATCACACACATCCCTGCACATGGGGGAACATGCCCTCACAAGAAAAAACATCCCTGCTATGGCATGTTCCCACACATTTTTCTGTTTCTTTATAATGGCGTGTTCAAGAAGAATACTTCACCATACATCACACACTACCCTGTACCTGGGGGAACATGCCCTCACGAAAAAAAACATCGCTGTTATGGCATGTTCCCACACTGGGATTATATAGGCGTGTTCAATCGCGATAATCCTTATGCACACTTCCCTTTACATGGGGGAACATGCCCTCACAAGAAAAAACATCCCTGCTATGGCATGTTCCCACACATTTTTCTGTTTCTTTATAATGGCGTGTTCAAGAAGAATACTTCACCATACATCACACACATCCCTGCACATGGGGGAACATGCCCTCACAAAGAAAAACATCCCTGTTATGGCATGTTCCCACACATTTTATGGTTTCTCTGCTATTGCATGTTCCAACACCATTCCGTGGGATTATTTTTTATATATTCCTGAATAAAATAAAACTCTACATCATCCCTTATCACCCTGTCATAAAAACGGGACTGCCATTTAAAATCCTTATAACCATTTGTATTACACCACATTTTTACTGCTCCCTTATAATGATTTATAATGGATGAAACTGAATTTTTGACAAGTGGATGAAGGCAGGTGTTATGTTTAATAACAGGTGTTTTAAGTTGCTGAAGCATGATAATCCCATGAATATGATCAGGCATAACAATGAAATCATCAAGCATAACATTTGGAAATTTTATTGGAATCTTCTTCCATATATATGCTGCAGCTTCTCCTGGTTCAGAAAGTTGTTGGATGATGCCATCTTCAGTTTGAATAATATCTCCGAAGTATTTTTTCTTTTGGAAAGTATTAATTGTTATAAAATAATTTCCCGGACCAGAATAATCACATTCCGGTAAACGGTATTGTTTATGGTTTTTGAATTTCATCTTGTCAATAATTTTTGTGGGAACATTAATATCTGTGGGGAACACACCATAACTCGCATCATTCAAAATCTGTGGGAACACGCCATAAAACACATCATTCAAAATCTGTGGGAACACGCCATAGCTCGCGGTTTACATAGGTTGGCGTGTTCAAAACAGGAAATTTACCCATGCACACCTGCACATGGAAGAACATGCCCTAATGCTGTCAAATTAATGAATGAATTAAGGTTGGAAGTTTTACAATTTCGGTTATACCTAGCCCAGCGCTTTTAGCGCTGGGAATGTGAACGACCCACACACCGCGCGGGCTTTAGCCCGCAAAAACATTACGGGGTTATAATTCCGGGATTTATCTCCCTTGTAATGTTATCGGATAACTTAATAATAATGCGGTATTTTATGCGGGCTAAAGCCCGCGGGTATTGGGGGGAAATCCTCTCCCAGCGCTGAAGCGCTGGCCTAATTATACCCCTAACTTGACAGCATTGGAACATTCCCTCACAAGAAAAAACATCCCTGCTATTGCATGTTCCCACACCATCCTGGTTCCTACATTGGCATTGGTTATTTTATTATCGCGAGCTTCTGGATGACCTGCTCTGACCTGTCCTCTTTTTTAACAATCACCTTATACAGATAAATCCCATTCGCAGCAGGATCGCCATCCTGGTCCCTGCCATCCCAGGGAATAGTGTTGAATCCCGCATGAATGATTTGACTGCAGTCGATACTTCTTATCAGTCTCCCTGCAACAGTATATATTTTAATTAACAGCTGATCCGGCGGCTGAGTAAGAGTAAAAGTAAAGGAAGTTGAGGAACTGAAAGGATTAGGATAATTATAAACATTAAAAAGCTTGAGTTCCTTTTGAACCCGGAAGGAAATCCGGTACCCGGGAATTTTCTCTATTATGCCAAAAGCATTTATTCCATGCACCTTCAGAAGATGTTCACCATCATGTAAGTGCGGAATAAATCTGAAGATCTGTTTCCTGGCTGAAGTATCCACGCTTATATTCATTTGCGAATAAAATATTTGTTTATCATCCAGAAAAAACCTGACAGCGCCGGTATCCTTTACTGGAAACCAGATGGGATAATGAAGCACAGCCTTCAGTTCAGCATCCGGGGATACATAATCACCATCGACAATAGATTTTCCATCAAATGTAATACTGATCGAAGACGCAGTTACCGAAGCGGAAGTTGTATCTGCAATAATATAAAAACCTGTTTCGAAAACATTATTATCCTTATACAGCTCTGTTATATTATTCCCGGGGTCTATGGAAATCCGGAATTTATTTTTACCGGGCAGGTGATGAGTAGAAGTCAGGTAAGTAAAAATATAATCTTTACTTCGCCCGGGATCCAGACCTGCTGTTATAGAATCCAACAGAAGGATTGAAGAATTATCCGGTTTGAGCAATTCCAGTTTTACATTGAAACTTCCGGAAGCAGATTCACCCGCATTGTAAACACTGAATTTAATGTTGATACTATCACCCTGCACGACAGTATCGGGTGAAACTATAACGCACTGATAATTTGTGCCAAGTTCAGCTGCGCCCGTATAATCAACTCCCAGCAAAGATAAAGAAGGACTTAAGCCATCAGGTGATGCAGTGAATTCCGTTTTCAGGCTGATATATTTATACAGCTCATTCTTTATTGAATCAATATAAATAATTGAATCAGATAACTCCCGGCTGCCAAGGAAATCCGTATGTCCATTTTTATTGATTCCAAGGACAGAAAGTTTTATCCGGGATCCATGTGGTTTTTGATAATGAAGTTGTATGCTTTCCCATTTTGAAGCGGGACCTACATTTTGAGTAATAAATTCACCTGTGGAATGCCGGATAACGAACACAGAATCCAGGTAAACGCTTCCATCGTACGGATCCTTCACATCTTCGATCACGCATCCGGGCAGTGCGCCTTTCTTTCCAATCAGTGCCCAGGATCCTCTGAATTTCAGCTGGTCGATTTTCGTACTGCCCAGAGTTTTTATCGCGTTCTTCAATTCGCTGCTGATATTGTTGGCGGCGTCATCAGCCACACCCATCAATACTATTTTTCCGGGGGGTATGGAATTAATCAGATCAGTAAGCTTCCGCATATTATCAGGATTAAGGAACAATGTATACCACGCGGATGTATCGACCTGTAGAGTAGTTTCATCAAAAACGACTATTCCCATCCCGGCGAAAAAAGTATTTCCGAGGAGATTCCTCCCCTGCTTTGCTATAACACAATTAGCGCCGGCAGACCAGCCTGAGGATACAATCGACAATTTAATGGAATCACAGGAGAGCTTAAGCGGGTAGGAAGTGGTATTATGCATCGACAGCTCATTTGCCGACACACTATCACAAACCAGGAATTTGCTTTTATGATCAGAGTGGTAAAAAGACTTAACCGGAGAATAGCGGGATTCATCTTCTCCTGAATAGTATCTTAACCAATATCTTGTGTTGTGTTTTAATGCTGATAAGTCTGCTTCAGTAAAAAAGCTATTCATTTTTATGTTTTCTCTGTATGCAGGTAAGAAGTTTTGATTCTCAGCATATTGCAGCGTTATGGATGATAAACTAGTACTATAAACCGGATGAAGAATGCATAGTTTATTTATGCGGCCATTCGAAGTATTATGGTTAAGCAAATCGCGTATTTCTTTACTATATACATTGAAACTAAAATCAATCTGATTATCTGTTTCATATATCTCATTAAGACAATTGCAAGGATCGAGTTTAATAAGAAGCTTATGAATACCAGGTTTGTTTTTGATTCCAATCAGGATACCTGCAGATTCAGAATTTTCAGGGAGTTTAATTCTCATTTTTTTTGATTGCAGAAGACGTTCATTGTAGTAGTGTTCGATTTCGATATGAATGCTGTCTTCATATGCGAGTCCGGAATTTCTCACTTTCAGTATTATTTCCACTGAATCCACATCCGTGGATAACTCATTTCTTTTCAGGAATACATCCCGTTCATTCAATGTGAGATTAGGTTTCAAGGGTATTTTGAGACGAATCGCAGGATCACCAAGCAGAGTATTGGTATAACAAAATATTTTGGCAACCGGTGTATTACCCATTTTTTGAAGTAGTTTAAGTTTTGTATACAGATGAGCCCGGCCAATTTCATGAAGAGAATCTTCAAGAATTGCTTCATAAAATAATCGAGGAGCAGAACATGATACATTTGTGAACCCGAGAGAAGAATTTCCGATGTATGCCAATGCCTGTCCGGAACTATTCAACAAAAATTTCTCACCGAAGCTGGTAATATCAGGTTCAGCGAACTTATTTGTTGAGCAGCCAAAGTCAGTAACAAGCGGGTTTCTGTTGATTTTATTTTTTAGCTGATTAATATCTGAAATAGAATTATCCCAGACGGCTGTACCGCTATGGCCGATGTAAGAGATAAAAACACCACCTTCAAATATGGCATTATAGAAGAGTGAATCTGAATAGGGACCGAAGTCGCTCTGCGGCGTTATAGTTTTATAAAAGTGATGATATTGCCCGGCAACCGGAGGAAGTTTAACATAATTAACTATAGAATCATTTACAGCTTTCAATGGTGCATACTCCTCCGGTTTAATCCCACCGGAGAAAAAGAGAAATTGTTTGTTCCAATTAGTATATGGCAGCTCATTGTTGTTCCTGAGCTTTGCAAAATAATGTTCTAATTCAGCTGAAGTATTGATTGGTATTCTTCCAAGTTTCATCTGTGGTATAGGAAAATTGTCATCAAAGATTACAAACCAATTGTCACCGACCGGATATCCATAAGAAGGAACAGTATTCCGGCTGATGCTTAGTTCTTTATTATTTTTATAGTCATAGCTAGCATCACCGATTAAAGATACAAAGGTAGGTTTAGGTGATTTCCAATTTTGAGTTGTATATTGCAGAAAGTTTTTGATACTCTGAGGGTCCGGATAACCAAATCCAAATTCATCATAAATATCCTGAACATTAACCAACTTAGTTGAAATTGAAAAAGTAGCGGAAATCCATCTTGTATAATCAAGTGCTTCTTTCCAGAACTTCGAATTAGTAATGGCTATGTAATCAATCTGCGCAGTTTCATTCCTGAGCTTAGATGCCATTGGCGAATAACAGAATCTTGGCTTTTGAATTTTAGAAGATTGACTAATAAAATATCTATCACCACCAGATACTGAGTCAACTATAAATAACTTGTCTGATTCAATATGGTAGTTACTAATTTTCTTAATGCTTGGTCTTATTTTATATACCTCATAATTATTTTTCTTAACATTAGAAACAATAATTGCTCTTGGTTTTGCATTAACTTCACTACTTATCCGGAAGTATAATAAATTATCTGATAGTGATAGCTTGCGTGGATATTCACATTCATACCAATCGTATATTATCGTGTTTAACTTAGTGGCATTGCTTGAATTTTCAATAGAAATATAATTCTCATCTTCATTCAAAAATTCGGAGTTGAATTTACCTTGAAGAAGACATTGATTGTATCTATCTACAGCTTGAGAATCGATTAAGACACCATTGACTAGCAATTTTACTAAATGAGAATTCCGCCTAACATCTGATGCATAACTAATTATTTTTGAATAGAAGTAAGTTGTTTTACCTTTGATCAATCCCGGAGCTGAGAAATTGAAAAAAGCAGGTTTCGCTGGACTAATCTGATCAGCTACCCAGGTCTTATTCTTATTCCAATCAGGTTTTTGATTTAAAGTTTCCTCATTATTTATAAATTTAATTTCTCGGTTCGTTTCAAAGTGACATAAACTCGAAAAATAATCTATACTATCAACTACGTTAACACTGTAGTTTATGGAATTAGATATTCTGAGACCACTTGGCCCGCCCCAGGTTAAAAAATAAAAAGAGGTATCAGTGTAACGATTCAGGTACTCATGATACTCTTCATTATCAGGATTTTTAGCTCTATAGTTATTTTTAGAATAGTTTTTTGTACCCCAGAATTCGATATAATCATTATTATCAAAACTTCCATCCTCCTCCCCGAGTACATAGCAGGGCTGCTCTTTTCCCGATTCGAATATTTTGAAAGTATTTGGGTTAACTAATTTCATATCGATACCTATTGAATCCAGGTCTGATTTAGTTATGCGATAGAGCCCATCCGAGCTCACACAAAACTTCAGATAGCTATTATTATAATTAATCCAGCTGTTTCCAGAATCTACATAAGATCGATGTTTATTTCTGAATTGCTCCGCTATCTGACTATTTACAATTAACTCCGAGATCAGTTCATCATATTGATCGGTAATTTTTACATTGCTATTTGTTTGTAATTCAGGATATTGTGGGATTGTAATCTTAATTTGTGCAGTTGATAGTTCGTCAATTCCATTTCCGGATTTATTTATTAAATGGGTATTTATACGAAGTCTTAAACAATAAAATTCCCGAATCCATAAAAATCCAAGCACTTCGAAATGAGGTTTTATTTCAGTGTTTCCTGTTGACGCTATTTGTGTCATCGAATGAGATTTTGATTTTGGATAAACATCCGGGATCGTTGTAGTTTTTCCAGGTATAACACTGACTATTGGTTTTGAATAAACGGGAATCGCAATTAAAAATTCTTTGAAGGGTAATTTAAAACTACTTCCTTCTATAGGATCATCATATTCGTAATAATCTCTTATGATAAATTTACCATGTTTCGTATCTCTGTATCTCGGAGAATTGAAAACAACATCCAGACTAAAAGTATTATTAATTACATTTACTTTCACTTGATCAGTATTTGAGAATGAAGTCAGATAAGTTAAAAATATCAAGAGTAATTTTTTCATTCGGTATATAGTTTTTCACTAATTATTCTATATATGAAAATTGGAATGCCAATTAAATATCTTTTCCATAATCTTCCAGGTTCAGTGAACAACCTGAATATCCATTCTATCCCGGTGTTTCTTAGGAATTTTGGGACTCTACATATACGCTTATAGTAATATTCGAAAAAGTTGCCCACACAAATAATTAATACATGATCAAAGCAAAGACTAAGTTCATATGCAATTTTTTCCTGCTTTGGTACCCCCATAGCAATAAAAATGACAATCCTGTCAGTGGTTGTTTTGTCAAGTAACTGTTCATAATTCTTAATGCTGGAATAACCATTGCAATAACCACATAGCAGGTCATTGTCGAATGTTGACTTTAGAAATAGTCGTCCGCCTATGAGATATGGCTTTATTCTCAATTCATTACAGATAACTTTTAACAATTTATAATTTAGATCGGTAGCATTAATTAATTCTGGTTTTAGATTGAATAAATATTTTAGTGCTAAGTAGGTACCAACACCATCATTATAAATGTAGAATTTGTCGTTTAATAGTACTTTGTAATCTGAATCATCGAAGTACTGATTAATGCTATTCTGGTTTATGTATGTGAGAAGAGTAGTTCGACCTGTGCTTGCATATTCTCGTACAAGGTTAATGACGTTTTCCTCAGTACGAATCAGTTTTTTAATTAGTTTTTCCATTCAAAATTCGAATATAAGCTTTTGTATTGTGGAATAATTCTTTCAGAAGTAAAATCTGCAAGCACTTTTCTATGTAAATTATTTCCTAATCTTTGACATAGATCTTTATTACCAAGAAGTAATTTTATATTAGCAGAGAGCTGTTCAATACCATTTACCGGAAAAAGAAGTCCCTCTTTGCCATTTTCAATCAGTTCAGGAATTCCATCAACATTACTTGCAACTACAGCTTTTTTCATAAAGCCCGCCTCTAACAAAGAAACACTGAATGGTTCAACTCTTGACGGCAATATAATTAAGTCACAAATATTATAGTAATTGTAAATGTCTTCCTTAGGACCTAATACTAGCACATTCAACCCATATTTTTGAACCACTCTTTTAACATATTCATCATCTGCTCCTTTACCTACCATTATTAGTAATACGTCGTGGAACTCGGATTCAACTCTTCTGAATGCATTTAGCATAATATCCACCCCTTTCTCCCGAATACTATTTCTAGCAATGAATCCAATAATATTTTGGTTACTGATATTCAACTCGGTTCTTAGTTGTGAACTGGTTTTTGTACATCTTATTTCAGAAACATCAACAAAATTGTTTATTAACACTATTCTGGAAGGGCTTATTTTATACTCGTGCTGCAGATGGTTTAAGATTGTAGCACTGACAGCGATTAAAATGTCTGAATTGTAACTTAAAAATGAAAATCCTTTAACTTTACTTTGAACAGACATAATAGTTCGTAAGTTTAAGGGTTTTGATATTATGGTTGCCAGTAGATCAAAATAACGGTGGTGGGAATGGATGATATCAATTCTGTTTTTTTTGCAAAAGCTATATAGTTCTAGTAGTATTTTGATGGTCCCCCAAAAAGAATTTCTGTTAATTTGAATTAATTCTACATGAATATTTAACTTTCTGAACTTTGTCAGACCATCACCACCTAAAGTAACTACATATTGCATTTGAGTTACATTTCTACAGAGTAGGAGTATTGTTTTACTTATTCCACAGGATAGATTTAACTCTGGAACCAAATGTAGTATTCGCATATTAAATTTTTGAAGGAGAGGTCAATTAATGAAGGTATTTTCGAAAAGTTCAACTTCCCGGCTTATTGGTATTAAATTAAGATTACCAGGAAACTGAGTTGTTTCATACAAATAGGATGCAAATTTCTTTACATAATCGTCATTCAGCACCGTTGATCGGATCTCGATTAATTTATTCGAAATATGGTCCACACTCATGTCTTTGGCAATTAATGTTAAATCACTATGAGCATATATCGACTTACCTAACACTAATACAGGTTTTCTCAATAGCATACTTTCTAATCCAGTAGTAGAATTAACAACTATGGTTCCTATACAATTCTCATTATTTAGTATATTAATGCAAGACTCCTCTGGTCTGATCCATATTGTACCTTTGTTCTCTTCTTTAGGATAATATTTTCTGAATACATCAAATGGATGCTCTTTTATTACTAACTTGCATTTGATCTTCCTCATTACTGCATGGAAGGCTTTTACGACAAGATCGATATATTTGTCGTATGGAAATAGAGAACCATTAAGGAAGATGTTGCTATCAGTGTGTGTCTGCAATGGGAAAAAGATAAATGGTTCCCGCAAATCATTTAGGTCTTTGTATTGGTGACAATAGTACACCAATCTGGCTGTAAACTGAGAATAATAAGGCAGTCGGATTCTCTCAAAATCCTCTCTGTCCTGCCATCTGTTTCTAAGCTGATATAATAAATTAAATTTACCATTTTGGATTTTGTAAAGAGATTGGATAATTTGTTTTGTCTTTAGAGTTTCTAGATAAGAGTTGATTAAATTGCAACTATTATATATTTGCGAAAATTTCAGATGCTTTAATCCAGCAAAGAACATGGATTCAGCATTCATTCCACGAGGGTCAACACTAATAGTATCGGGTCGGAAATATCCTTCCCATACACAGAGTGCAGGAATCTTCATGGTTCTTGCAATAGTTAGGGCACATCTCTCTATCCCTGTTGAACCTCCACTGATTACAAAATTAATTTTCTTATTACATATAAAATCCTCCAAGTAATTTTCCACATAAGCCGCAGCACTCCTCACCTGCTTCCATGAGCTCTGATTATACAATAAAAAGATTTTATAATAATTTTCCCAATCACCTTTAGGTATTAAATGATTATTCTCTTTTAAACTTCTTTCGTTAATATATTGTGTTGAGATATCTGAATTTCTGGTAAATTTTCTACGGCCGGATAGATAAAAATATCTGTTTTGTTGTGATAACTTTGAGAAGTATATAAAATAACTGAAGTGATTTAGGATTATTAAGATATTCATTTATTAATACACATTTTTCTAAAACGATCTGCTAGATTAAGCAGGCAATGATTTGATCTGATTTTATGCAGAAGTTGATCTCCTAGTAATGAAGGGAGTAAGTATCTGAATGTTAACATTTGGAAGGGATTATTCAACAAAGATAAGATTAAATGCTTTCTTGCAGTTTTGCACTTACCATAGTAATAATGAGCAATTCCCAAGTGTCTATTATTTAGACATGGATTTGTGTGCTTGAAAATCTTTTGTTTTAGGTCGAACTCCAATGCCCTGAGCAGGGAATTCTTACACAGGTCATCCTTTCTTGATCGTGAGTTCCTGGTTTGGCGAAGCTGCATCAGGAATTCAGGTATATTTGAAAGTAAACACTCTTCCGGAAGACGAATAAAGAACTCCAGATCTTCTGAATGCTCCAGCGATTCATTAATATATATATCCCCCAAGAATATTTTCTTGTTAATCATTAGTGTCGGGAATGATATTCCATTTCTAGCAAGCAGATTCTCTTTAATAACTTTATCCATTAAAGGGCGCTTTAACTCTGAGATTATTTCTTTTTCTTCTGAAATCAACTTTGCCCAACTTCCCAAAAGATATGTGGTTGGATGTTTCTCCATAAACTCAAGTTGTACCTGAAGTCTCATTGGATAAGCTATATCATCAGAGTCCATGATCGCTATATATGCACCTTTTGATTCCCTAATCCCATAATTTAATTGTGCACCTCTGCCACCTTTCTTAGTACAATATTTTATTCTTTTGTCTTGGATAGAAGATACGATGTAAGCTGTTGTATCAATCGAACCACCGTCAATTATTAATAATTCGAAAAACTTAAAGGTCTGATCTAAAATGCTTTTGATAGCTTCTTCTAAATACTTTTCAGAGTTGAGAGTTGTCATTAAGACAGATATTCTACACATTCATTATATTGCGATATAACTTAACTGTTTGTTGGCTCATTCTATCATAAGTATAATACCTGCACACCTTATCATAATACTGGTCTCTCATACATCTCAGACCTTCGTAGTGATCAATTGCAAATTTTATTTTTTCAGATAAATCTGAAACATTATTCATTTCGAATACTAGTCCATCAATATTCTCAGAGAAATATTCATTTAACCCTTCGAAATTGCTTACAATCACTAACGTTCTTGACATACCTGCTTCCAATAGAGTCATAGGAAAAGCTTCTAATGTTGACGTATGGATATAAATATTGTATCTGCATAATTCAGCGTTGAAATGCAGTATATTGCCGATGTAATGTAATTGAGTATGACTGTTGCTTATTAGTTCGAGCAATTTTTCTTTTTCAGGCCCCTCACCTGCTAAATAGAATTCTGCCTTTTCCAGGTATTCTTTGCCAAGTAATGCTACGGCTTTAATATAGATGTCAAGTGCTTTGAGTTTAATCATCCTGGATGCAGAAATAATTTTTATTTTTGGAGTTTCAGTAGTACAGCTTCTAATTCTGGTTACTCCGTTGTTTATTATAAATACTTTAGATTCATGTATTTTATTACATTTAATAATATGATTTTTAATTCTTTCAGTGGGAACAATAAGAATATCAGTTTTATAATGAGAAAGCCTTCCAATGGGCGGAATTATCCCGTGATTTGTTAAGAATGTCTTTATTCTTATTACTTTTGTTATATAGTAAGCAATATTTCCGCAATAATGATGGTGACTATGAATGATGTCAACTTTGTTAGTCAAACAATAAGCGAATAAAAACAAAGCGGCTGCCGAAAAATTGATGTAAGTGCGCTTATTATGATCAAAGCAATGGTTAATTATTATATCAATATGTTGTGAATTTAATTGCTGTATCCACTCCTCATCTGCATATCCACAAATAACCGTTATATCTATTAGAGGATATTTCTTTAAACCACATATTAAGCTGTATACATGGGATGATATACCACATGTCTTTGTAATTGAGTTTATAAGAAAGAGAATGTGCATTATCCTGGATGACTGCTTTTCACGTTGCTGGTTTTTATTACTTTTGAAGATAATCTAAAATCAAATATATGAAGTTTCTTCAACCAGAAATAGTAACTATATGAGATCCTTTCCTTTTTTATTATTGATGATCTGAAGGAGAAGGAAATAATTAAATATCGTAAGAACCAGAAATGTCTTATGGATCTTGAAAAATAAAACGTTAATAAATGCAGGGAATGGTAAAAGGCTAGCAAAGGCGGGAAATATTCATTCATAAATCTTAAATTATTTTTAAGTAATAAGACATCATTGAACACCTTATATCCACCACTTTTAAACTGGTGATATACTTTTATTTCTGAGTTAAATAGAATCTTATACCCGGCCTTATATATTTCTGCAGATACAGGTAGTTCATGTTGGTACAGAAAATACTCCGGTGAGACAAAATGTATGAGGTTAATCTTGTCCGTTCTGAACATGGCTGCACAGCCTACAAATACAGGCCAATAAGTTTTGAAATTCGTTTTTTGTTTAGGCAGCCAATTATTTGCAAGATATTGTCTTGTTGTTTTATCAATAACATTAAACGCGATACATGCTATTTGGGGGTTCCTCTGAAACTCGTAAATGGAAGAGTGTATAGATCCATTATCCGGAAAGGCATCATCATCGAGAACAAGAACAAAATCAGCTTTGGCAATTTTGAAACCTTCGTTCCAACCAGCTACTCCTATATTCTTCATCAATGTCACTACAGTGGTATGTATAAAGTCCTTTTTTAACATTTCCACAGTACCATCAGTAGATGAATTATCAACTACGATTACTTCAATATTTTTATAATCCTGTTCATATATTTTCATGAGAGAATAACGTAACTCATCTTTTCTATTGTAAGTCAAAATGTTTATTGTGACTAATGGATCCTGATTCATCTCAGATTGATTTTTTTAATGGTACTAAAAGCATTTGCCACTGTCTGATCCATATTTAAATATTTATATTGAGCAAGTCTTCCGCAAAATGTAACATTCTTAATGGAGTTAGCTCTATTTTTATAAAGACTATATAGCTTTTTGTTATCAATATTCAGAACCGGATAGAATTCTTCGCCACTATCACCAGGATATTCTTTTGAAATTATTGTGTTAGGACTAGTCTGACCTGAAATGTATTTGTATTCTACTATTCTGGTATAAGGATATCCATCCATATAATTTATTTGTGCACATTGCTGATAGTGCTCTTTTTCAAAATTATAATATTCGATTTTTGAAGACCTGTAATTTAGTCGGCCAAATTCATAGTCAAAGAAGCTATCAATGGCGCCGGTAAAAATTAGTTTTTTAAATTTTATGTCATTAGCTATTTTTTTATAGTCTAAATTGAGAACAACTTCAATATTCTTATGAGACAGCATTTTGTGAAACATCGAAGTATAACCTTTTTCCGGCATATATTGATATTTATCGGTAAAGTACCTGCAATCAGTATTCGTTCTGAATGGTATTCTACTGCATACAGTTCTAGAAAGTTCTTTAGGTTCTAGTCCCCATTGTTTTATTGAATAGTTCCGGAAGAATTTCTCATAGAGATCTCGCCCCAATCTTGACACAATAATATCTTCTGAATTACGAATGGGTATTCGGTTCTCACGACATATATTATAGTAATTAAAGGTATCAGAATTCGATTTTAAATTTAAGTTATAAAGTAAATTCAGAGTAATTCTATTTATTGGAAAAGGGAGGTTCATCCCGTTAACATGGGCTAGAACCTTATGTTCATAGAATCGCCATTTAGTAAAGTTTGATAAATATTTGAATATCTCTCTTCTGTTAGTGTGGAATATGTGGGGGCCATATTTGTTTGCCAGTATTCCAAGCATATATTCATCGTATGCATTGCCGGCTATATGATTTCTTTTCTCAATAACCAGGATTTTTTTATTATACAGTGTTGCTAATCTCTCGGCAATTACTGCCCCGCTGAAACCCGCGCCGACAATCAGATAGTCATACATATTTATAATGATTCATTTTGTTTTTATTGACAAGAAAATAACCGATCATCATTAGTGCAACAGCGCTTTCAGTAAGTATTACTGTAAAGGAAGAACCTAGTTCGTGATACTTAGGGATAAAAAAGCAGGCCAGGACCAGATACAGAATTGTGGAAGTAATAATAATTTTAGAAAATATCACCTTTAAACCTATATTTATCAAAACTTGAATTCCCAGTACATTACTAATAGTTACAATTACTATTATCCAGGCATTCATCTTTAAAATTTTGGCTGAAGTAATATAATCTCTACCCAGAATAGTAATTATTACTGGATCAGCTAAGAAAAACAGCATCACAGAAACTAAAAGTCCCGAAAAAATTATAATACCAAACATATGATATAGAGTTATTACATTAACCTTGGACGTGCCTGTAATTACATTTGCTGCAAAAGGAAAAAGAGTTTGCGATATTGTTGAGAAAATTGCCTGAAAAGCAATTCTGATCTTATCAGCAGCTGAATAAAAACCAACTATAGTATTGTTTGTAAATAATCCAAGAAAGAATAAAGTTGAAGTCGTATAAATAGTAATTGAAATGGAAGAAATAAATAGGTGAAATCCTTCTCTTAACTGCCATCGGATTTCAGTGAGATCAGGAAAGCAGAAGATTATTTCAAATTTGTATCTCAGAATGAACTGACTAACAATGCCCAGCAGTATATATGAAAGAGAATTAATTATTGATAGTAAAATAAAATCTGAGGGAAGTTTGATCAAATAGAAAATCAGTAGAACATTGATACATTTCATGCCCGTGTTGAGAAACATTATATAGTTCATCTTCTCTAAACCACTAAAGAACCAGTAAGGGAATAACACGTTTCCAAAAACTACTCCAAAACTGATGATCAATAAAGGCGCATTGCGATTGAAACCGGAGAATGTATGAATTATTGCAAGTAGAATTCCAAAACTCACAATCGAAATACAAATTTTGATCACCATTACTGATGAAAAAATAGTTCTTAATTGAACTGCATCTGATTTATTTATAGATATTTCTCTCATTGCAGATAAATTAAAACCATAATTAGTTATAATGCTAAAAAAAGAAATGAAGGCTGCTGCAAAGTTTATTAATCCGAATTTCTCAGGCCCCAAAACTCTGACCAGATATGGAAAAGTTATTAAAGGAAATATATAATTTATTAGTTGGAGTGTTGCAAGGGACAAAAAGTTCTTAAAAAGTATACTTTTAATTAAATCACCCTTTAATGATATGTGAATGGATGTTTTAGAATAGTTATACAAAAAACTCTTTCAACCTGGGTTCGGCGTATGCAGGAGAATACTTGCGTACCCTCAGTGACAAATATATAGCCTGAAATAGCTGTATAGCATCCTGTAGATTTTTGTGTGATGATGATAACTGCCGTAGGCAGGCAGTGTTTTTTTGAAAGAAACGATCCCCTGTTAAAGCTTTTACATCAAGATCCCCTTATTTATCTTAATGTCTGCACCGGTAAAACGATGCTGAGCTTTTCGTTTGCTGCAAATTCATGAAATTTTTTATTATTGTCAACAGGGAGCTGAATTTTTTAGAGTGAAATAGAAGAGAGAAAACCTCAGGGGCTTGTGAAACCCCTGAGATAATACATTACTAAAACAATCCAAACTTAAAGGCGAGGGTGGCGGAGGGACCGCTGAGGTCTGAATTTTTGAGTCCGGTGAGGTTAACACCAGTCACCATCCTGTAGCCTGCGCCGGCGTTGATCCTGAAGAATGAGGCTACGTTAAGTTCAACATTAAGCGCGGGCTCAAGGACAAATACGGCATCGGAAGGACCCATATGGTCTTCCTCATCGTTCTCATCATAGTCATAGTGATCTCTTTCTGTGTATGCTATTCCGCCCGCACCAATTAATGTTGAAACTGAATAGTGTACTAATTTATTTGAATTACCCACAAACTCAAGAACCGCGCCGCCATAGCCGAACATAACTTTAAGCTGTTCTTCTTCGCCGTATTTCAGCTGCGCGGCTTCGCTTGCGTTTATCCTGGTAGCCAGACCGTAACCGCCGATGCCGACCAGGAATGTATGGTTAATGAACCATCCGCCGTATCCGCCTGCCAGGACGGCAAATTCACCCTTTACGTTAGTAAATTTAACTACGGGTGCGCCGTATCCGCCGTGCTCTACATTTCCCTCTATAAGTGTTTCTTCCTGTGCCAGTGCAGGCAAGGAAAGAACGGTTAACATAAGAATAACAAATAGCTTTTTCATAGTTACTTTTCCTGTTTATTATTTAGTTATTGTAAAATATACTGTTTCAACCACCGCGGAGCCGAATACCCCTATGCCATCCCCCTCGATATACATTTTTGGTTCATGGAAATTACCGTCCAATTCCATAACATCCGTATGTGTTATTACGAAATCCGTCATGTTCCTGTCGGCTGCGTAAAGCTTTACTTCATACGCGCCGTAAAACCATATCGCGTGCCATTCAATATTCATGTTTATGCTGGGCGCGTCGAACTTAGCGTTAACTATCCCCTGCCACTCGTGACGGTATCTGTCGAGATCTTTCTTTACGTCATTTGAATCAACATCATTAAAAGCATTATCGTAAATGAAGCTCTGGGGCGATGCCTGGAGCGCTTCAACGGAGTAAGCATAAAACTCGCATTTATCTGACGGCGTGAACTTAAGGTTGAACTTCTTTACATTGCCCGACTCATCTTTTTCCCTGTAGGCCATTGCACCAAGATTAGTCTTTTCTGCTTTGAGTCCCGCAAGCGGTACCGTAGTTGTTGATCTTGCCTCGAGGTTCTTATTATCGATCACCGCTTTGACGTTCAGTGTATATGTTTTACCATATCCGATCTGCAGATCGCTGCCCGGGTATTCGAATGAGAATTTAGCGGGATTGTACAGGAGCTGATATACCTTTCCGGATTCAGCATCGGTTATGGTTACATCAGCGTTTGTAAGCAGCACGCCTGATACATCTATATCCTGCTCGAGCGGGAAGTTACGGGTAATCTTAATGTTTTCAACTTTCTGAGCTGGATATATATAGCCCTCTATTACAATTTTGGGTTCGTACTTTGCCTCTTCAAGATCAACAACGCCCTCACCGCATCCGGTGATAACGAGTGATGTTAAGAGTAAAACCAGAGTGAAAATATTTTTTAAGTAATTCATATTTAAGATCCTTGTTTGCCTTTTATTTTCAATAGTTTCAGTTACAGTTAGAATTTAATATTAACGCCAAGACTTGGAAGTATTGGCAGCATATTAACTGTTTCAATTTTCTGATCTACTTTATTTTCTTTTATTTCATTTTCGTAGTTAATGAACCATACATTTTTTCTGTTGCCTATGTTAAAGATCTGGAGATAAGGAGCAAGGGTTCCCCAGCTGTATTTCTTTTCGTAAGTAAGGCTTACATCCATTCTGCTGTACGCGGGCAGTTTTGCTGAGTTGATCTCAGTAGGATAAAGTGAAATATTATTCTTATCCATATCCCATCCGGGGAACGCAGCAGCCGCATAAACTGAACCGGGCAGTGTGATCGGCTGTCCTGTTGAATAAATGAAGTTCATGCTGAAGAGCCACTGGGAACTGCCTTCGGACTGTGAGCCATTCAATTCCGCAAGAAGGTCATTTATATTAACATTGGTAACAACGTTAACGGTAGATGTTCTGTCGTGGCGCGGGATGAATGATTTACCCTGGTTAATGCCGTCGATAGTATTTTCTGTACGGGCGAGTGAGTAACCAACCCAGCCGTTCACCGCACCGTAATCTTTCTTAATCAATAATTCGAATCCCATTGAATTGCCGTCGCCCCGGTTAAACAAGCTGCGTGTTTCTTTATAGACGGGTTCGTTATTGGCGTCATAATCATCCGCGGTAAGGTCGGTAACAAATGTCTGATTGAATGAATAGATATCCATGTACTTCTTATAATATACTTCGGCTTCAAATTCATATACCTGGGAAAGTTCTTTCTGGAAGCTTAATATATAATGATGCGCGGTTGATCCTTTGGCGTAGTTATCGGCGCTGGTCCAGATGCTTGTTAAGAACAATCTTGGTATTCTGTTCAGGTACTGGTGGAAGATACCGGTAGAGAATTTCAGGTTTGATGTTTCAGTGAGCCGGTATTTAAGAGAAAACCTGGGATCGATGTTCTGGTAATCTTTATCGGAATTAAAGTAATCGTATCTTACTCCTGCTTCAACATCCCAGTCCTCACTGGGGCGCCAGTTTGAAGTAAAGTAGCCGGTATACTGATTCCTGTACTTGCTTACGTCTACAAGTCCCCCCGGGAAATCTTCAACAAACACGCCGTGAATATTCTTTTCTTCAAATCCGAATTTCATATTGAATTTTTTGGACAGGTAATATTCAAGGTTGCCTTTAAATGTAAGGTCGGTAATGGAATTTTCTTCCCTGAGGTTGATCTCCTTAAATTTGAAGTAAGATGAGAACCTGCTGGCGGTTACCCAGAAGCTGCCGAAGAGTTTAGGACTGAAGATTCGTTTATAGTTTATGCTGCCCGTCTTGTTGCCCCAGTCGTAATCGAATCCCAGTGAATTCTCTTTATCCTTATTAAACAGGAAGTCGAGCACATCACGGCCGCCGTAGAAGCTTAGTACCAGTTTATTCTTTTCATCTATGTCGAAGAATGCTTTAAGGTTTCCGTCATAAAAATAGTAATCGGGCACTTCATCGATAATTTTCGCGTAAGTCTGATCAAGATAAGTGCGGCGGATAGAGCCTGACAGTGATCCTATTGAGCCGATAGGCATCTGAATAGTTGTTGAAGCAGAGAGCAGGCTTATATTTACATCGCTCTGGAATTTATTTCTGTTGCCGTCGAGGTTAGTTACATTAAGTATAGATGACAATCTGCCGCCATACTCCGCGCTGAAGCCGCCCTTTGAGAGTTCCACTTTCTTAATGGCATTTGTGTTAAAGGTAGAAAAGAGTCCAAACGCATGCTCGGGGTTGTACACATCCGTCCCATCAATCAGATACAAATTCTGATCAGGGGTACCGCCGCGGACATAAAGGGCGGAAGAAAAATCTGACAGGGGCTGAATGCCGGGGAGGGTCTGAAGAGATCTCAGCAGATCAGCTTCAATTACTTTAGGTATACTGTTAATCTGTGCGGCATTAAGTTCAATCTTTGATACAGGTTTGATAAATAATTTTTCTATGGTTCTTGCTGAATCGCCGGTGACAACGACTGTCTTGGTCTGCAGCAGGTCTGTTTCTAGATTGATCTTATGAATTTCGGTTTTACCATTTACCATAACTTCTTTAGTTACGTTACGGTAACCGATGAAGCTGACAACGAGTGTATGTTTACCTGAAGGAATATTCGTTATAACAAAGTATCCGCTGAGGTTAGTGCTTGCGCCGAGGTTCAAATTTTTTATATACACGTTAGCACCGATAAGCGCCTCTCCGTTTGACGCATCGTAAACAAATCCGCTGATTGTTCCATTCTGTGCATTAGCCGCATTGTACATAACCAGGATCAGGCAAAACAGGATGATTCTTCTGAACATTTATTCTCCACAAATTTTATTTTACACAACCAAATTTATCAGATCAGGTATGTTATTGAAGCAGTTATCGGTGAAGTACGTGAAATGTTCGGTGAAAGTAGTAAATAAAGGATGATCAGAGCAGTGTAACTGCGGGAAAAAGTTATCAGGGCCGCGGTTGATATCCTACTTTATGTGATATTGTTTTTCCTACAATTATTATAGTCAAAATTCCTACTATCGAATCAGATGTATTCTTATTTGAGCGGCGTGATTAATGTATTATCATATATACAGAAGTTATGATTAAGATTTGATTTGATGCTATGGTTTAGTAGTTGTTGATATTTTATGATGTAACTTTTTCTGCTTGAAGACCCCTCCATAAAACATTTCTTTATTCTCCAGAGCATACCTGCAATAGCGGGTATGCTCTTTTTTTTAACACAATAGAACCCCGCATCTATAAAATTGATTATGCGGGGGAGTCGCTGAGGAAGCCCAATAGAACACGGATTTTACGGATTGCGCGGATTGACGCGGATCAAATCAACTTATTATCAATATTCAATTATCAACATACTATTAAAAACGGATGCCCTGCGGGCTAACGGATGGGAAGTTGATCAGGCTTCCGGTTTTCCGAGTTTCCTTCCGAATTGGTTGTGTTATTTTGTGCAAACTTGTGAATTGCCAGCAAAGCATGGCCCAGGCCATTTGTGTCAAAATAAAAACTTGCATATTGTAGTTTCCTGCCATAATTTACTCCCGGTAGTTATTCATTTCTAACAAATTCTGAGGGGGAAATGAGAGCTTTTTTATCTGCACGTTTACATCTTTTATGTTTTTTAGTTTCTGTACAATTCACATCAATGATCTATGCCCGGGATCCGGAGATCACTTTTTATGATCTGAAATTCGAAATCATCCCTGCTGAATGTAAACTTCTTGCGCAAACTGAAATTAAAATTAAGCTTCCGGATAATGAACCAGTCAGTGAATTACCTATCCGTTTGTACTGCAATAATATTGATTATGTCAAGGATGCCGGTAACAGGGATCTGAATTATAGCAAAACTGATAATCAGATGATCATCCGTTTTGATTCACCTGTCAGGGATTCAATCATAATCAGGATTAAATATGATGGAGTTTATAAAAATCCTTATATCAGCGGCTGCATAGGCACAAAAAGTACCTGGCTGCTTATGGAATCAGATTATTACCCCAAAATTTCTGAAGATATCATGGGCGGATTTGACTACAAATTACAAGTTACTGTACCTGACAGCCTGTATGCAGTATGCTCAGGTGAATTGAGAAACATAGATTCATTGAACAAAAAGAGAACATTTTACTATGAATCTCTTATGCCTGAAATTGCATTGTCTATAAGTGCTGCCCGTTATAATATTTCAACTTTTAACGCCGGCGGAATACAGGTCAAAACATATATTTTTCCTGAACACGCCTCCAGCAAGTCCAAAGTAGTTGATGTATTTCTTAAATCGCTTCAGTTTTTCCAAAACAGATATGGCAACTATTATCTGCCTGAATTCAGAATAATTGAAACGGAAAGACGCGGCGGTTATGCCCCTTTAGGACAATTCCTTTTAAATACCCAATTTCTGAAAAGCCTTAACGATCTGGGTATCTTTACAATTGTTCACGAAACCGCCCACCAGTGGTTTCCCCACCGGATTATGTTTTCTCCGGATTATTATTTAAATGAGTCTTTTGCACAGTATGCCGCTTTCGCGTTTTGCGATTCAACAGGACTCACAAAACACGATAACAGCCTGAGTAAGAAATTTCTTTTCTTTAACCTTGGGTTCGAAGGTGACTTTAATGAGTTCATGAGATTAAGAGAACATATTATTTATGAAGAATCACCGGCAGCCGGCACCACCAGTGACGGCAGCAGAGAATACAAATGGGCAGCATATTATAAAGGATATTTTTTTCTGAGGAGTCTTGCCCTACAGACAGGGACAAAGATCTTCGACGCATATATTAAATCACTGATTGAAGAAAATAAAAGTAAGCTGATTTCACTTGATGAGTTCATAAGCGGTTTTGAAAATGTAAGCGGAAAGAATTTATCAGTCCTGAAGAGGGACTGGCTTGAGTCGAATAAAGTTCTTGACGTTGAAATATCTGATCTTGAGTCAATTCAGCTCTCTGACGGAACCTTTAACAGTATTGTTAATGTGAGCAGTAATGGTGAAATTGAATCTCCCTGTACTATAGCCCTGCAGACTCTTTCAGGCGGGAAGTATTACAAAAACGTAAATAGTTTCTCCGGCGGCAGTGCCTTCGTTGAGATAACCACTCCTGATGAAGTGGTCAGCGCTGAGGCTGATCCCGACTGGTATATACTGGATGCGGATAGAACAAACAATCTCTATCCCCGGAAGAAGAAGTTATCATTCATATATTCGGGCTACAGCGTAACTTCTGATCAATACTTTTATTATCCTTCATTAACTTTAAGTCAGGCAGATGATGTGCGGATAGGATTCTGGGCAATGAACACTTATCCGATTCTTAATGAATCGTTGAAAAGAAATCTTGTTCCTGTTGAATGGAAGGCTGCATTGTTCTACGGCGTTAGTTCAAAAAGAGCAGGCTATCTCCTTGATGTTAAATCACTGCTTAGTGTGTCGGATTACAGGTGGGAAGCAGGATTCAGAGTTGATGATTTCCGCGGGACAGATAATCAATCAGTTTTTCTTCAGTACAATTTTCAGAAGGATGAGAATTATTTTATTCATAATTATATAAACGTTACCGCAGCCCGCACTCACATTTATTCAGGCGGGTTTTATGATCAGAGGGATTTTCAGAACGGCACAAGCAGCACCATGAGATTTAACTGGGACAAGCTGTTAAAGGAATACAGAATAAAAGCAGCTGTAAAAATGGGATTTAATTTATTTGGTACGGATTATGGCTTTACCAGATTATCATTTGAAACGGAGAATCCTTTCCCGTCTCTTACAAGCTGGTGCAGTCTGAGAATATTTGCCGGTGTTGTAAGAGGTGAATTTCCCAGGCAGGAATCTGTATTCTTATCAGGAAGTGTGAATCCCGACAATTTTGCATACTGGTTAATTGATCCGGGCAGCAATGTTTCCACGCAGGAAAATCTTCACACTGATGGCGACGCAAATCTTCGTGGTTTTATTGGTCAGCATCTCAGAGGGGAAAATGGGTTTGGAATAAATCTAAATGCTCCGCTCCCCTTCTTCAGGATGGCAGAATTATTTGTGGATTTAGGTAATACCTGGAATGATGATTTTGGTTCTTTAAAAGGTGATGCCGGAATTGGATTTAATTTTCAGAATCTTGTAAGAATTGATTTTCCTGTTCTTGTGAGCCACCCCGGAGAACGTGGGAATGTATTTGATTTCAGATGGGTTATTGGAGTTAAGTTTTGAAAGGAGCAGATCATCGGGTAGGCAGTAGAATCAATATTGAATTATAACGTGCCCTGCGGGCAAACGGATCAGAGGGTTCGTAAAGAGTAGGTAGTAAATAGTATGTAGAGGTAGTAAAGCCCGAAGGGCTTAAAGCTGCATAGCAAAAGATCACACCGAGCATTCAAAAATCCCGGAGGGATGATATTTGCATAGCATGAAGACGGAGGACGGAAAGCCCAATAGAACACATAATAAAGGTTCACGGGTTCGCTGGCGCGAACCCCGCCACTATAAAGATTTTCTATAGCAGGGGATGAAGCGGATCTTCACGGATTAAGAAAACAATTATAAATGTGAAATTATAAATTATAAATTGTGGTCGTCATTATTCAATATTCATTAGTCATTATTCAATGCCATAGGCTTGGCTTCGCCATTACCGCGGATGCCCTTCGGGCTAACTGGATATTAACGGATAAGCGCAATGGAACACATATTAAAGGTTCAATGTCAATAGGTTACAGTTCTCCCTTTGCGATTTTTTTCTTTTTTGTTTTCGTAATTACAAGTTAATCGACTGTTTTTTATTTCTTCGTAGCTGGTTTGAGTTGAGATAGAATCAACTCCCAAACACATATAATGGATCTAGTTCTTTTAAAGAACTTGTCACAAC
>Ga0196971_1000317_pt1 | contig 42201 bp, 47 predicted proteins | sample S1v_1013CmetaG_FD_148660 | JGI IMG/M metagenome (GOLD analysis project Ga0196971, IMG submission 148660) | Soil microbial communities from Anza Borrego desert, Southern California, United States - S1+v_10-13C | ecosystem: Environmental > Terrestrial > Soil > Desert | place: USA: California... | reverse complement strand
AGTCGGAAAGAAGCGGGTAATCGATGCCCCCCAGGGACTTAGCCCATGCTTCGTGGGATGGGACACTGTCGGTGGATACTCCAAGGACTACTGCATTAAATTTTTCAAAATCCTTCAACCTACGGTTGAATTCCGGTACTTCAGTACTTCAAACCGGAGTGAAGTCCAGAGGGTAAAAGAACAAAACCACATATTTTCCCTTAAAGCCGTCAAGGGATATTTCTCCCTTAGTGCTCATAAGGGTGAATTGGGGGGCCGGATTGTCAATTCTCAGCATATGATACCTCCTTGTTTTATTGTTATCATTTCTATAGCTTTGAGTCTTTAATGTATAAAATCCCCGTATTCATGCAATATTATTATTGTTTATCAGCAAGAAATATAAAAGCGCTAAGTCGATCTTAGCGCTTTTTTCTATGCCTTGAATTTTGCTACAATACTGTTCAGGTTTGCTGCCATACCGGCTAGCTCCTCAGCAGTGGCACCGACCTCTTCTATTGCACTTGCCTGCTGCTGTGTGGTTGCACTTATCTGTTCGGAACTGCTTGCCTGCGATTCAACATTTTCTGCCATGGAATCAATAGAGGAGGAAATTTCTTTTGTCATTGCGGATTGTTGAACTGCCGTATCAGCTATTTCATTTATCTGTACAACGATTGTATTGATTTTTTCAATTATATTCATTATATAGCTGCTAGTTTCATTGGCAGCAGTGTGGCTATTTTTAATAAGCTTATCTGAGTCAAGGGTCTTCTCTCTGGCCTTGGTGCAGTTGGTCTGAATTGCTTTAACCATATGCTCGATACGCTTTGTGGCCTCTTTGCTTTGTTCTGCCAGCGCACGGACTTCATCTGCAACTACTGCGAAGCCGCGGCCCTGTTCGCCGGCTCTTGCAGCTTCTATAGCGGCATTCAGGCTTAGGAGGTTGGTCTGCTCAGATATACTTGTAATAAGCTCTACAGCCTGATTTATTTCATGTGCTGATTTCTCAAGCTCTGCCATTATACCGGATATCTCTCCTGATGCTGTTCTGACGGAATTTATTGAATCCGAAACATTTACCACCAATTCTCCGCCTTTTTCAGCGGAAGCTTTGACTTCCTTGCCTGTTTCAGCAGCAAGCTTGCTCGATTCGGCAGTGGCTATTGCCTTGTCTGATATATCGCTTATTGTGGCTGATATCTGCTCTATTGCAGCAGTGTTGCTTTCGTTGTTTTCCACTATATGACCTATTCCGTTGGCAATTTCCTGCATGGAGGCATTAGTTTCCTCCATGGTGGCAGATAATTGCTGGCTTGCAGAATTAACAGCCCCGGAAGAGGTAAGTACTTCCTGAATTACATTCTGCAGTGAACCGGCTGTTGTATTTAGTGACTGTATAAGCTCGCCTATTTCATCATTGCTCCTGTAATCGATCCTGCTTGTCAGGTCACCTTCAGCCATGCTGTGTGCCAGCTTAAGCGATTTTGCAATAGGTTTTTTGATTGATCTGGTAATAGTAACAGTAATTGCAGCGCTGATTATAATACATACCAGGAGCAATGCAAGCATGAAAACCAAGCTGTTCTCGTAGGTTTCATCACCAAGCAGGTCACTTTTTGCAGCTACTTCCGTATACATATTCACCAGATTTTCAAGTATTATTATTGCTCTTTCGCGATTTATTCCGGCATTATCTATTAGAATTAAGGACAAATCGGATTCACCGGATTTCCGTTCAGAAATAGCAGCGAGGATATCATTTTCGTAATGCGTTATGTAAACTTCGAATTTATTGATCTCTTTTAATTCTGCTTCTGTAAATTTAGTTTTCTTGAACTTCTCCATAGACACTTTAAGTGTTTTGAAGCAGTCGGTTATAGCTTTCTCTAGTTCTTCCTGCTCTGATAAAGTGTCAGCCGCTATATATTTGAAAACATCACCGCGTACTGTAAGCAGATCACGCCTGATCTCCCCCAAATATGTTATCGGAAGGAGATTGTTATGATACATTGACATCATACTGTTATTGATAGTATTAAGGCTGAAAAAAGCAATACCGCCGATCATTATTGTAAGCAAAATCACTATTGAAAATCCTAAAACGATTCTTGTTGAAATTTTTATATTTAAGGATTTCATCATACGACCCCCAGTTCACATATAGATTCCATAAATTATAACATATTATTAGGAAAAGTTCCATGTTTAGTCAAAATAATAACATTTAATATATAAAGGCATAAAAGATGTGATTTTTGTAATTTTGTAGTATAATTCTTAATAAGATAGTGTACATAATAACAATACAACTATACGAAAGAAGGATTTATATGGGAAAAGTAATTCCAAACAGGGCAGAAGCACTGGAACTGCTAAAAGAGTTCAACAAGAACGATAGCCTGATAAAGCATGCATTAACTGTTGAGGCTGTTATGCGGCACTTTGCAGGGCTGTTTGGAGAAGATGAGGGAAAATGGGGAGTAATAGGTTTACTCCATGACATTGATTATGAAATGTATCCGGAACAGCATTGCATAAAAGCGAGAGAAATACTTGCCGGGAGGGAATGGCCGGAAGAGTATATCCATGCTGTGCAAAGCCATGGCTGGAAGCTCTGCTGTGATGTTGCACCGGTAGAAAAGATGGAAAAGGTGCTTTATGCTATTGATGAGCTTACAGGGCTTATTGCAGCTACTGCCGTCATGAGGCCGAGTAAAAGCATTCTGGATATGGAAGTGAAATCAGTAAAGAAGAAATGGAAGCAGAAGGGCTTTGCAGCAGGAGTCAACAGGGAAGTCATAGAAGAAGGCGCAGAGCTCCTGGGGATGGAATTGGACAAGGTTATTGAGGAGACTATAAAAGGCATGCAGGCAGCAGCGGAGGAAATAGGCCTGAAGGGTAATTTGTAATCGGAAAATTATTAAGAGCAGGATGTTCAAAATTGAGCAGCCTGCTCTTTATATTTATGGCGGATGATCGCATTAACGAATATTTGTAAGGCTTTGTGAGAAAACTTACTTTGAAAACAGCACATTTGGAAGGAGTAATATCAATGGGAGAAACAATACTGGAAAAGACTGAAGGCCGGGTCAGCTATCATGATTCGGTAGAAGAAATGCTTCTGCGGATCAGGGAAGATGGAATGTCAAATGCCTTTGACAGATATGCGCTTCAGGAAAAGATCCGCTGTAAATTTTGTCTCCAGGGCTTAAGCTGTCAGCTGTGTACAAACGGTCCATGCAGGATCAGCGAAAAGACAGGGCAGGATAAAGGAGTATGCGGAATTGCCGGGGACGCTATGGCAATGAGGAACATGCTTTTAAGAAATATTATGGGGGCGGGTACATATAGCCATCATGCCTACGAAGCCTTCCGGACTTTAAGGGAAACTGCACTGGGCAAAACTCCTTTTAAGATCACAGATGTAAACAAGCTTAAATGGATGTGTGACAAGGTAGGTATAGATAGCAAACAGGATACAAACAAGATGGCTGAAGAGCTTGCTAACTTCCTGGAAGCTCAGATGCACATAGGTTCTGAAGAGACCAATATTATGGTAGAGGTATTCGCCCCGAAGAAAAGGAAGGAAGTATGGAAGAAGCTGGGCATGTATCCGGCCGGGACAGTACATGAGGAGCAGAACTGCGTAGCAAGCTGCCTGACTAATGTTGACGGAAGTCATGTATCATTGGCGGTGAAGGCTCTGCGACTGGGGTTGGCGACAATATATAATGCACAGATCGGCCTTGAGATGACTCAGGATATATTGTTCGGGACTCCAAAGCCCCATGAAGTAAACGTGGATCTGGGTATTTTTGATCCTGATTATGTGAATATAGTGTTTAACGGGCATCAACCCTGGGCCGGTGTAGCAACGCTGCAAAAGGCCAAAACTGCTGAAGTTCAGGAGCGCGCTAAGAAAATAGGAGCAAAGGGACTTAGGATCGTAGGTTCTATAGAAACCGGCCAGGAGCTGCTTCAAAGATTTGAGATAGATGATGTATTTGTAGGCTTGATGGGTAATTGGCTGTCAATTGAGCCAATGCTTGCAACAGGTACTGTCGATGTATTGGCTATGGAGGAGAACTGTTCACCGCCGGCTATAGATATGTATGCGGAAAAATATCAGGCTACTCTTGTAGCTGTAAGCACTATAATAGATTTGCCGGGACTGAAGCATAAGATTCCATATGACCCTGAAAAGGTTGATGAAATGGCTGACAGACTTATTGACCTTGCTCTGAAGAACTTTGTAAAACGCCGCAATACCATTGCTCCAAAGGTACCGAAGCATATAACAAAAGCAATAGCGGGCTTCTCTACGGAAGCTGTACTGGGGGCTCTGGGCAACAAGCTGGATCCTTTGGTGGATGTAATAGCTGCCGGTAAAATCAAAGGAGTTGTAGCACTCGCCAACTGCTCGACGCTGAGAAACGGGCCCCAGGACTGGATGACCGTAAATCTTGTAAAAGAACTGATCAAAAAAGACATACTGGTTGTATCCGGAGGATGCGGCAATCATGCATTGGAAGTGGCAGGCCTATGCAATCTGGATGCTGTAAATATGGCAGGGAACGGCTTGAAAGAAGTGTGCGGCATGCTTAAGATACCGCCTGTACTGAGCTTCGGAACCTGTACTGATACAGGAAGAATATCCATGCTGGTTACAGCACTTGCAGACCATCTGGATGTAGACATACCCCAATTGCCTATCGCAGTAACAGCCCCGGAATGGATGGAGCAGAAGGCTACAATTGATGGGTTCTTTGCAGTGGCCTATGGAGCATATACTCACCTGTCCCCTACGCCTTTTGTTACCGGGGCACCACAGCTTGTAGAGCTGCTGACCGATAAGGTTGAGGAACTGACAGGCGGAAAGGTTGCTCTGGGTGATGATCCTGTGGAGGTGGCAAATAACATTGAAGCACATATAATATCCAAGAGAAAAGGTCTGGGATTAAATTAGTTCATAAAAGTTTATACAAATAGGATCCGGAGGCTGACCCAATTGATAGTGCCTCGTAACGTATATCCCTTCTAGGGCGCGCGAGGCACTGAATCAAGGTAGTGATTATTAACACTATAAAAGGCAAGAAATTTGTTGTGTTAATAATCACTTAGTCAGCCTCCTTTCCTTTTCCGATGAGCTTTTTTCTAAGGTCCGGATTAATGAAGATAATGAGTATAGCAGCCCATAGCCACCAATTGTTATTCTCAAATATATTTCCTACAAGCCCGTTTAACATGCCACCAAGCTGTTCTGCCGAGGGAACTGCTATGGGTAGTCCAGACTCCGGCTGTGGTGGAGGAACCGGCTGTGGTGGAACAACTGGGGCAGGTGTCTGCTGTGTTTTTGATTTTGTATAAAATACTCCTGAAAAATTTTCAGGCGCTTTTTCCGGCACTCAGCCGGGATTAGGCACCCCATTCAAACCGTGGTTGAAACCTCTCGCCATAATAACACCTCCTTCTGCAGAAGAGGTTGTTCATCATCCTATTTTCATTGTATGTAATATTTTTATTTTGGTTACTGTTAAAACGGGCTGTATTAAAGGCACATCAAATTTTATATGTCATATAATATATAGTGAAATTCTATTGCAAATTCGGGAAAGGAGACGATTTTTTATGCCAAGCCTTTTTTTAAGGATTGATACGCTTTTTATACCGGTAAAGGATTTAGGAAAAGCGGTTGACTGGTATACGCAGATTCTGGAGCTCGGACTTATATGGAGAAATGACGAGGGTGGTTATGCCTGTATAGATGGCGGGACATTGCCGATAACACTGGCTCAGACACCACAGGATAGGGAGTTTGTACCCTTTATCAGTGCACCCTGCAACTTTTTTGCCCGCGACGTGGAGGAAGCATCCCGCAATTTGAAGGATAAGGGAGTAGAAGTAAGCGAAATTGACAAACTATATGAAGTAAAGTGGTTCTGGTTCAGTGACCCGGATGGAAACCGGCTGGAGGTATGCAGTTATCAATCCGAGTGAAGCCGAAAGGAGTAGTCACATAATAATATATTCCGGTATGCAGGGAACGGTCTTGACCGTTCCGTTTTTGCTGTAATCCCTTATTATCTGCATTGAAACAGCAAGTGTTAAGTGATAATCTATATATATCGTGAAATAACTATTGTTACGTATATATAAAAGGAGGCGGTTTGATTTGGAGAATAGAATAAATGTTGCACTGATTGGTTTCGGGTTATCCGGCAGGGTGTTTCATGCGCCATTGATTGCCTGTATGCCGGAATTCAACCTTTCGAAGATATATACCACTAATCCGGATAGTATCAGGAGAATAAAAGAGTTGTACCCCAAAACCTCCATAGCATCAGATGTGGGAGAGGTCATGAAGGATGAGAGCATACAACTGGTCATAGTTGCTTCACCCAATATCAGCCACTTTACTACAGCAAAGGAAGCTATTATTTCAGAGAAGCATGTCGTAGTTGAAAAGCCTTTTACCGTAATATCTAAGGAAGCAGATAACCTTATTGCCTTATCAAGGAAGTATGGCAGGATACTTTCTGTGTATCATAACAGGAGATGGGACAGCGACTTTAAGACTGTGAGAAGAGTCGTTGAAAGCAGGCTCCTGGGTGATCTGGCAGAGTGTGAAATACACTTTGACCGTTTCAGAAACTGTGTAAAGGAGAATGCATGGAGGGAGGAATGTGCACCGGGATCAGGTATATTGTATGACCTGGGATCACATCTTGTAGATCAGGCTATAGTTTTATTCGGACTGCCGGACAGCATATTTGCGGATGTAAGGATACAAAGAACTGAGGGAAAAGTAGACGACAGCTTTGAAATAATAATGGGTTATAAAGGGCTCAAAGTTACTCTGAAGGCCGGAATGCTGGTCAGGTGTGAGCTTCCGAGGTATATACTGCTTGGGGATAAGGGTTCTTACATAAAGTATGGTATGGATATTCAGGAGGCGGACCTGGGGTCAGGTTTTACACCGGTTAACAAGCAGCCCTGGGGGAAGGAGCCGGAAAAAAATTATGGGACAATAAATACAACGGTTAATGGCTTGAATATAGCAGGAAAGATCGAAAGTGAAATTGGTGATTATAGAGAATACTATGCAGATATATATAAAGCGATAAGCTGGAAGGAAGCTGCAGCCGTGAGCCCTGTTGATGCAAGGAATGTCATAAGGCTTCTGGAGCTTGCAAATGAAAGCAGCAGGAACAGATGCACTATTGATGTTAAAACCCAGGATGGGTATGTAGTGTAAATTTATTCCGTATTGGATTATCAATACGGTGGGCTTAATGACAAACTCAGAGGAGTACAATATAGAAGGAGTATAGCCTTGTATATCGACTCATACAATATAAGCCTTTGGACAGAATAAGAGCTCGATACGCAGTAAAATCCTAACGCGCATAAACCCAACCTCCTGTTGGTATGCGCTGATATACAAGGTCAATGCCTCTTTGAATTATTTTTTTACTTGTGTAGGGTTTGTCAGCAATCTGTTCGTATTGAATTATCAATACGGTTTTTTATTGACTTTTTTAAGCCTGTACAGTAATATATAGATATAACATATGAACACTTATTCATATGTTCACATATAAATGTAATGGAGGATAATATGATTGAAAATAAAACAAATATAGAAAGCTGCAGCTGCTCATATATCCATGAGGAAGTTGTAGTCAGGGTCAGGGAAAATATGCCTGAAGAAGAGACGCTATATGATCTTGCTGAGTTGTTCAAGGTTTTTGGTGATACCACAAGGATAAAGATATTATGTGCATTGTTTGAATCGGAGATGTGTGTATGTGACATAGCAGCACTGTTATGTATGAATCAGTCTGCGATATCTCACCAGCTTAGAGTGCTTAAGCAGGCACGGCTGGTGAAGTACAGAAAGGATGGCAAGGTTGTATATTATTCTCTTGATGATGATCATATAAAGCAGATGTTTGATCAGGGGCTTGTACATGTTAGAGAAAAATAGTTAAATTGCAGCATTTTGTGGGGGTGAGAATGTGAGAGAAGAAGCATTGAAAGAGGATTTTTTAGAAGAAGAAAGCTTTATAGTAAAGGAATATATGCTTGAAGGGCTTGGCTGAGGCGGATGTGCTGCCAAGATGGAGCTTGGCATTAAATCCCTGGATGGGATTAAAAAAGCTTCAATAGATTTTGTGACAAAAAAATTAAAACTTGAGTATTATAAGAGTTTCAATTATGAAAATGTATTTAAAAATATCAGGGAGATTATAAAAAGAATAGAACCTGATGTAGAGCTTAAGGAGATAACAGCAAAAAAACCCGGGAATATGTATCCGGGTGCGGAGACTGCACCGGATAATCAAAAGCAGGAGTTGATCCGGATCGGCTTTGGCGTGGTATTGTTGGCTGCAGCGGTATTACTCAAGCTTTCGACCGCTGTTGAACTGATAATGTATTTGGCAGCTTATTTCATTGTCGGAGGGGAAGTACTTCTCAAATCCTTCAGAAATATTGCAAGAGGGCAGGTATTTGATGAGAATTTCCTCATGAGTCTTGCAACCGTCGGCGCTTTTGCAATCGGAGAGTATTCCGAAGGTGTTGCCGTGATGCTTTTCTATCAGGTGGGAGAGCTGTTCCAGGACATGGCTGTAAACCGCTCAAGAAAGTCAATAGCAGCATTGATGGATATCCGGCCTGATTATGCCAATCTCCTCCGGGAGGGTCAGCTGGTGCAAGTACCGCCGGAAGAAGTGGCAGTGGGAGCGGTGATAATAATTAAGCCTGGGGAAAAGGTTCCTCTTGACGGAAGAATAATAGATGGCAGTTCAATGGCAGATACCTCTGCCTTAACCGGGGAATCGGTACCCAGAGAGTTGGGCCCTGGGGATGAAATACTGGCAGGCTTCATAAATAAGAATGGCGCACTTACTGTAGAAGTGACCAAGGCTTTCGGAGAATCGACGGTATCAAGGATTCTGGATATGGTGCAGAATGCAAGCAGTAAAAAGTCACCTACGGAAAACTTTATTACAAAATTCGCCCGTTATTATACTCCGATAGTTGTATTTTCAGCACTGGCGCTTGGATTCATTCCGCCATTGGTACTACCGGGTGAAGCATTGTCAGATTGGATATACAGGGCACTGATCTTCCTGGTGGTTTCATGTCCGTGTGCTTTGGTAATATCCATACCTCTGGGTTTTTTCGGAGGTATTGGCGGTGCCTCAAGGAACGGGGTACTCATAAAGGGCGGCAGCTACCTTGAAGCCTTGAATCATATAGATACGATAGTTTTTGACAAGACCGGAACACTAACAAAAGGGGTGTTTAAGGTAACTGAGATAAAGGCTTCTGGGGAAACAAGCGAAGCAGACCTTCTAAAATATGCTGCATATGCGGAAAGCTACTCCAATCATCCCATTGCAGTATCAATCATGAAGGCTTACGGTAAAGAAGTGGATAGTAACAGAGTCTCAAATTACAATGAGGTTCCAGGCCATGGGGTAAAGGCCGTGGCTGAAGGAAGGCAAATAATCGTTGGAAATACAAAAATGATGCAGCTGGAAGGGGCTGAGTATGAAGCTGCCGATACGATAGGAACAACTATGCATGTTGTCATAGACGGAAAATATGCCGGTTATGTTGTAATATCAGACGAGATAAAGGCAGATGCAGAAAGGGCTATCCGCCTTCTCAAAAGCTCAGGTATCAGAAAAACTGTGATGCTCACAGGGGATGTCAGGGCAGCAGGAGAAAAAGTAGCTCAGAGGTTGGGGATAGATGAGGTCTATACAGAGCTTCTGCCGGATCAAAAGGTTGAAAAGCTGGAAGCCATGGAAAAGGGCAGAGAATCCAAGGGTAAGGTTGCCTTTGTAGGAGATGGGATAAACGATGCACCCGTCCTGGCAAGGGCAGATATAGGTATAGCAATGGGAGGCCTGGGCTCAGATGCAGCTATTGAAGCTGCCGATGTGGTAATAATGACAGACGAACCTTCTAAAATAGCCAGTGCAATAAAGATTGCCAGAAAGACAAGAAGTATAGTAATGCAGAATATAGTATTAGCTATGGGAGTCAAAGGAATTGTACTGTTTCTCGGCGCAGGGGGTATTGCAACTATGTGGGAAGCGGTGTTTGCAGATGTAGGTGTTGCGCTTATTGCTGTTTTGAATTCCATAAGGGTATTGAATCTTAAGAATATATAATGAAAGATACGAGATACGAGATTAGAGATTCGAGAAAAGCTTTGGTATTCCTTACGGGTCCAGGTTCCCTTATTCCCAATACCCTTAAGGAATACCAAGACCTCCTCGTATCCCGTATCTCGCATCTCGTATCTGTAGAAGATTGCTTCGCAATCTTCTACTAAACTGCAATTGTGAGAACTTGTTTCCATAAGAATAAATATAATGGTACAAAGGAGGCGTTTTCAATGAATACAGACAGCACACCGGTACAGGTGCAGCAGGAAAAAGCCGGTACTGTGGAAGCAATGCTGGCCGGTAGATTACTGCTGATAAGCTCGATTATTGTAAACATAATTGAAGGTGATAATTTTCTCATACTGGCGTCCATGATAAGCATCGCGGCAGGTTTTCTTACCATTAAGGCTGCCAAGCTGGAAGCTGTTGAACAGCAGATCGCTCCTGGAGTAACAACCTTCGCAAACGGATTGAAGCTTATCGGCAGCCATGTCGGTATAGCTGTGTCTCTGATTCTTTTCTGGGCTTTGCTGATAGAGGTCTCATTGAGACAGCCGGTCGGAATAGCAGCTGGACCTACATTTGCAGGTAGTACGGGGGCGTTTATGGTATAATACTGTAATAAATTACCATTGAATTGGTAAAAAAAATTGCTTAAAATATAGACAAGCCGTACTGATAGCTGAATCCCAAAAGGGAGCGGGGGATAATACAAGGGGTGAAGGGTGATCCGTCAGGGAACCACCCAGGGCATACTCTCTGCCCGAACCCGGCAGCAAGGAGTTTTGCAGATTCTGCAAAATGTTTTCTTTGTTGTTATTGAGTCCACACCGGACCCCAATGTAATTGCAAATGTGAATTCAATACCTCGTAAGCAGAAAGGAGAGTCAGTAATTGAAATCTGGCAAAATTTTTGTTTTTTTACTTGTTGTAATGCTTCTTACTTTCTCTGTTACCTTTGCTGATGTGTTAAAAGAAGGCAGCAAAGGTGAAGCAGTAAAAAAGCTTCAGTCTGAACTGAAGAAAAAGGGATATTTTACAGCTGATGTAACGGGTCACTTTGGTAGTTTGACGGAAACTGCGGTAAAAAAGTTTCAGGCTGAAAACAAACTTAAAGTTGACGGAATAGTAGGGGCAGGGACATCAAAAGCACTCTTCGGAACAACAGTGATAAGTTCCGGTGATGTAGAACTCCTGGACTGGTGGACTGAGGCATCCAAGGTGTTTAAAATAGGAATGACTGCGAAGGTTACTGATGTAAAAATAGGTAAGACCTTCAATATTGTACGTACATATGGCGGCAACCATGCAGACTGCGAAGCCAAAACAGCTGCAGACTCCAAGAAGATACAGGAGATCTGGGGCGGCTGGAGCTGGGTGCGCAGGCCGGTAGTCATAGAGGTAAGCGGCCGGAAAATAGCAGCATCAATAGCGGCTATGCCTCATGCGGGGGTGGACAAGTCCCCTGCGAATAAGACTATCAGCAGCAGAAGCGGTGGTTATGGAAAAGGTGCAAATCTTGACAAGGTAAAGAATAATGGAATGAGCGGAGTAATAGATGTTCACTTCCTTAACAGCAGAACCCACGGCACTAATAAGATTGACAGCAAACATCAGGCAGCAATAAAAGCAGCAGCAAAAAGCGGTAAATAGTACAGTGCGGTAAAACCCTGGTAATTTAAGTGTTACCAACCAAAGAGAAAGTAATTGAACCAAGGGGTAACCGGTACGGGGTAACAAGAAAAACAGGCATCCACTCATGTGAGTGGATGCCTGTTTTTCTTCTTGTTATGACTTAATATATCCCAATTGCGCTCAGTTGCTTTGATATCCGAGGTGTACGACTACGCTGCTACCGTATATTTTGCATGCCATAAACGCCTTTTCATTTTCATCTTTCGATTCATAGGCGAGAACAAAGGCGTCACAGTTTGGACAAAAGCAAGAATCCTCGTGCATCAGGCAGACAGACCAGGATTTTTCAGGCAAGGAGTAAATGACGCCTTTTGGGGGATTCGCCGGAACATCTGGTTTTAACCTTTTACAGTCAATGCTCAGCATGGGCATATACCCATAACAAGTGTTGCAGTAAATCCATTTGTCCTGCCGAGAAACAAAAGTCAGCGTATAGCTTCAATACGCATCGTGAAAAGCAATTACTTTTTGCGGTTTAATTTCTCCGCACCGGGAGCAACGGCCGTTGGCGGAATCATGCCCAACCTGTTCGCAACGGGCTTTCATTTCAGGATTTTATCGAATAGTCTCATTGTATCCTCCTAAATGCTATCGCGTATATTCTGGTGTCTGGGACGATGACCGCTCCGTCAGCCGCTTCGCTGCGTCCTGTAAAATGTCAATCACACCCGCATGGTTGCCGATGCCGCCCGCAGCTTGCACTCGCCGCTAAGCCAACGGCTGACAAGGGACGGATCAATTCCCAACGCCTGCGCCAGCTCGTTTTGCGCTATGCCATAATATTCAAACACCGCTTTCAGATTATCTGTTATACTTTTCTCGTTTATATTATGAATTTCTCCAATCTGCCGAAGTTCGGACGGTGATCAGTTTTTATGCGGCTATAATCCCTGACTGATCTTTCGGTCTCGGGGGAGCAAGGACGCGCTTGCCGTGCGTCGGTATCATTCGCAAGTGCGTCCTTGCAAAGCGGGTCTTGCTTCACATATGCAGAAGCCGCTGTAAATGCCGGGACGCCGCGTGATTACCTGTTGACCTCGGCTCCGGAAAGCGTGCCATTATTGGTAAATACCCCGTCGCCTTCGGCAAAGATATTGGTGTTGTTGATCACGACCGCACCGGCATTGTTGACGAAGGAGCCCTTATCCACGCGAAGGAAGAAGCCGTCCACGATGACAAGCCCGTCGTTATTGAAGGTGCCGTCGATAACGACCGCCATTCCGCCATGTGTGTTGACTGATCCGAACTTCAGGAAAACCGAGCCTTTGTTATTCAGCGTACCGCCGTTTACGCGAAGCTGTCCGCCGATGGGGCCGTAATCACCCGTATCCTCCAGTAGAGAGGCTTCCAAATTGATCGCGCCGTTGTTTTGAAGCGTGCCGCCGGTCATGACGGACAGGACGGAATAATTGATGAAATCCGAGGTGATGGAATCGGCACCCATGACGTTGATTGTGCCGTTGTTTGTGAGGGTACCTTCAATGTAGAAATCGTTGCCGCGGTTTACCGTCACGGTAACGCCGGCCGGTATGGTCAGTTCTCCTGTGATGATCACCGGAGTTCCAATGGAGTCAATGGTGATAGCCTTCACTGAGCTGTCAGACAGTGTCGACTTAAGGGCTTCAAAGGTGGAAACCGACACGGCCGTGGGCTTGATTTCACCAACCTGTGTAATGGCTTTTGTGTAATCGTCATCTGTAAAGACGCATTCGATCAAAAGCTTTTTTGCCAGCTGCTGCATTCCGCTCTTCAGATCTGCCTCTAGCGCCGCCCAGGAAACAATTGCGACATCAGCGCGCAGGAAATTTGACGTATCAACGCTGTCGGGCAGGATACCGACCGCTATAGCGAGAGCATCCGGGGCGTTCCACACAAAGTCACCGGCGGTGTCGCTGTACCCCAGGGCGCGGAGCATGAAGGTCAGATACATATCAGAATCCGCATTGCCGGAGCCAAATTCCGTCACCGACACACCCTTGGTCAGTCCCTTCTCGTAGCCATATCCGACATACTTGTCCGCCCAGGAGGGCACGTCGGTAAACGGATGGGACCAGCCGCTGAGCGCTTCCGATTCCTTGCCCAACGCTCGGATCAACATGACCAACGCCTCCGTTCTCGTCGGAGCCCGGTCCAGGGCGAAGTTCGTGTCGGATACGCCCTTGAAAAGTCCGAGCTGCTTGAGAGCTGCCGCCTTTGTCGCCGCTTCATCCGAGTTCGCCGCATATGCCGGCAGTAGCATCGCAAGGCTCAGGGCAAGTGTCAGTACGAGGGAAAAAATACATCTTGCTGTTTTCTTCATAAGTTCGCTCTCCTTTTTTGAAAATTGTCATGTTGTCATTGACACCATCATTTTACAAAACGGCAAAGGAAAAAAGGTGGGCTGCCAGCCCACCTTTTGAAATAATTCTGCTTTATTATTCTTTTGTCGCTTCAAACACTCTGTCGGCGTTTGCAAGCAGGATCGCCGCCTCGCCCTTGGTTATATCCTCCGGACGTCCTACTCCCGTTAGTATTCCCGTTTCTTCCGCAAAGGCAACCGCAACCCGGACGCCGGGATAATATCCGTTGTCATCTTTGAGGCTTGAGTAATCCGAAACTTTGTCCACCCAATAGATTTTCACCGCCACATAGACCATTACGTCCCGGGCGACATATTGTTCATCCCCCATCCCCCAAGGAAGGAAATTCTTTTCGCTCTCATGCGGAGGGCCTTCTTCCTCCGGCAAGGCGTGAACGTAATCGCTGTTATATCCGTATACGTCGGTCAGGATCATTTTCACAAAGCCGATGTCCGAATAGCTTTCCGTATCGTCAAAAAGGTCCGTGCCATATTTGTTTTTCATATAGGAAACGGAGTCGGTCACTCTTTCTGCGTCTGTCAGAACGGCGGGGATCGTCTCCTCGGCGAAGGGATCGAAGGTCGCGTACTGATACCACTTGATGCCTCCGAATACGCACAGGGTAATTACGGCAACCGAGCAAAGGGCTATGAGCGCTTTGCGTATCCTCTGTGATTTTGGATTTGCCGCCAACAAAGCTTTTTTCACCGCCGCCGCATTATTAAAGCGCCCTTTTGGAGCAAAGGCGGTGCATTTCCTGATAATACGTTCCAGCGGTTTATATACATGGACATTGGGATTCTCCTTCTCGCTTCCCGTCAGCATATAGCGGAGCAGGACGCCAAATGAGTAAATGTCGGTACGCGAGTCCGTCTGCGAAAAGCCGTATTGCTCCGGCGGCGCGTATTCTCTCGTACCGAAGAACTGAGTATCAGCCTCCGCCTCGCTGTGATAGACTCTGGAGATATCAAAGTCAATGAGAACGATCTGTCCGTCGTCCTTCACAATCACATTCTGCGGCTTTATGTCCCTGTGGATCACGGGTTTTTCCTGTCCGTGGAGATGGATGAGGATGTTGCAAAGCTGAATGCCGATGCCGATAATGTCCTGATTGGTCGGATTGTTCTCTGTTATGTATTGGTTTATTGGTTTTCCCTCGATATATTCGCGCACAATGCAGACCGTAGAATCGCTTTGGAATTCATCCGCAAAGGCGGGCAAGCCGCCGTGGTGCAGAGACTTTAAGATATTGCTCTCATGCACGAAAGAGTAGAGGTTTTTGTCGTAGCACTTCGCCACAAAGAGATGTTCGCTGCCCTTTTGTTTTACTAAGAAGGTTTCCGTGCCATGGCTGTCAGCCAGACACTCCAACTGATCGTATTTTTCCGGGAAACCCGCGGGATAGCGCGATGCGTCAAAGGCGTTTTCGATTTCGTTTACAGCGGTTTTTACATCGCTCATTTCGATTTTCCTCCCCCAATCAAAGGTAATTCCATTTCGTGAAGCACGTTTTGTGTTTCCACAATCGTAAAGTGGTTATGCAGGCAGTAAAGGATTGCCGTATCCCGCTTTACACGCGGATACAAAGCGCTCATCCCGGCATGCTTCAAAAGCTTCTGTGCTGTGTCCACATCAGCCTCAAAGCCGAAAGCTAATTGCAGAACCGTATCCCGCGAAGGCTTTTTTGTTCCTTTGAAAAGCTGATGCCCGAAGGAGCGTTCAATATTCGCCCGCCTGATAATACGTTCGGGAACCTCGCCTTTCTTCTTACACAGTCCCGTGATGTATTCGCTGAAAGACTGTAACCGCATTTCATCTGCGTTCTTTTCCATGTACTCTTTTATGCTTGACGTTTTGAACAGGCGTCTGAACAAGGTGCTTGTTCGGATTTGATTTGTCTGTTCATTCATCCTGTGCACCTCTTTCCTTGATGCAGTCCTTTCTGGGATCGGTCGGCTTTATTGCATCTCTGACTGACATAAACTCCATTTATTTGCCTCCTTATTATGCCTTAGCCGGATGTTTGACAAAATAATACATACATTATATACGGTTATCCAAGTATTTTCAAGAACATAAGATAAACGAGAGGGAGAATACAGCAGATTGTCGGCTGCATACTCCAGAAAGCTGCCGTCCGCCTTGTGCATACAGGCTTAGTTCACAAAATGTCCCTATGAACGCTAATAGAAGTGTGCCCGTGTTTTACAATTCTCTGATTTTTAAAAATATTCGCATATTGTGATATATATCACTGATATAGATGACTCATAGCATTAGAATGTAGCCAAGAAGTATGTTTTGTAAGGGGGTACGGAAATGACGGTAAAAACAGGCAAGAAGCTTCCAGTGCTTCCTATACTCACAGGTATAGGGGTTACTGTCAGCCTGTTTTTAGTTCCTGCACTATGGCATAGATATCTGTGCCCATACAGGACGCTGATGAATATCACAGGCAGCTTTGCAAGACACTGCTGGAAAGTGGATATACAAGCCTGCTCAAGCTGCGGAGCCTGTGCAAAGGTATGTCCTGCTGATGCGAGCGTAATAGACGATAAGGAAGCATATGCAAGAATACAAAAGGGTTCATGCCTTGAGTGTGCTGTCTGTGCCCAAGTATGTCCCGGGAATGCTATAAAATACTCATAATAAATAAGTTGGGAGGTATAATTTTGTTAGAAAAAAGGTATGGTTTTACAACTGCGGAGGAAGAACTTGATGAAAGGGTAATTGAGAAGATAGTTGATGATGACAATGTTGTTATCAACCACATGCTTCTGTTGAAAAACACAGGCTTGCCGGAACATTATTCAAATTCAAATGTCTATATGATAATCATAAACGGACAAATGACAATAAAGCTTAATGATAATGAGTCGAAGGTATATGTAAAAGGAAGTATATTGAATATACCCTTTAATACTAAGATGAATGTTAACAATTATTCTGAAGAGCTGCTGGAGTTTTTTGTAGTTAAGGCACCTAACCCGAAGGACATGGTAAAGTAATATAAAGGGAGTGTGCTCCCTACCTTAAAGTAGTTTGCAACACTCCCTTTATATTGCAGGGACACGGCTTCTAGTATGCGCCGTTGAAGCCGAAGGTTCTTCCAAAACCGCCGAAGGCGATTATTGCAAGTATGATGATGAAGAAGAAGTTATTGTCGATACCCCAGGATGGACCTGCTGCAAGGAGTATGAACAGAAGGAGCAGAAGCAGGAAGCCGTTGCCGCTTTTGCAGATATCAGTAAGAGGAGACACAGCTGTTCCTGGTCTGCAGCCGGCTGCTGCAACACCCGGATTGATTCCTCCATAGCCGTTTGCCATATTTATCCCTCCTTTCAATAAAATATTACTTTAACATGCTTCTCCCAACCAAAGTCAGTTTATCTTCAGTTGGTGCAAATCAGTTGCTAGACTAGTAAGAAGAATGCTGTCAATGCCAGAAAGTCCAAGTAGTTTCTACGATAATATGGATAACCGTACCCAAATCCATAACCATATGCCGGATATCCATAACCATAGCCATATCCGTATCCATAGCCGTAAGGCATGGTCTCACCTCCTCTCACGATTATAAGGGGATAACCATTACATGTCCTACTCCATACTATGTAATATTTCCAATTTGGTTACTTGTGGAATGTATGCCTGTGTCACTTATACAAAAAAAACTGACCTACAAGGTCAGATTTTTTTCATAACTGCCTACAGGATGCTTAATCTTTCAACCCCCGCCCATTTAGCCCAAAAGCTTTCTCCACACCCCCGAGGCCTATTATAGCCATTATGATAATGAAAAAATAACGGCTTTCCAGTCCCAGGGAAGGACTTGCCGCAAGTAGGATAAAAAGAAGAACAAGGATCAACAATTCATCATTTTTTGAAGGTTTTTTTATGGGGACTTCATTTTGGATACTTTTTGGTGCAGAATAAAGACCTTTATCGAACCTGTGCGCCATACTTTCACCTCCGATACTCTTTATGGAAACCTATTACTGAATCATATCAAATTTAATAAGACAGGTACTTGCTGCTGCTAATAAAGAGGTTGTTTAGCCTTCTCAGTTACATACTATGTACATACATCTGTTTGGTTACAATATAAAGCTGTTGTGTTAAGAAAAGCTCATTACCGGTACACTAGCCTGTCAACTCTTAGAATAATTTTCGTATTATGATAGTGAAAGGAGGGTTGCCTATGGGAAATGCAAATAATCCTTCCCAGAATGCTTTTATGGGTTTATCCAACGAACAGCTTGCAAAAATAATTTACGAGGAATTTTCAAAAACGGGATTTCAGTTTAATAATTTCAATACCATGATACCCTCGATCGTAAGCAGGGTAATAATGGGCAGCAGCACAACAGCAGGCAACTATTGGGCTGATATGTTCATTAAAGGGATGATGGGCAATTTATTCAAAAGGTAGGATCTGATTTCCTTTTTACGGCCGGATAGTCAGGCTGCCCGGACAAAAATATTTATGTATTGTAAAACACCGGGGATTTGACTATAATGATTGTTAGAAGCTGATATGCACATGAGGGAGTAATTGGCACATCCGTGCGGCAAAGTCAACATACTGATGGATGTTGTGTTAATAAACACGGTCATCTGGCTTGTCTTAAATAATGAGACTCATGTATAGCGTTTTCGTTATACATAGTCTCTTTTTTGTTTGCATAACATAAACCGGGGCAAGCCAATAAAAACAGAAACACGAATGGAGGAAAGGCAATGGATATACTATCGATAGCATTGATTGCAGTCGGTCTCTCAATGGATGCCTTTGCAGTATCGGTATCCAACGGCATCATTATAAAAGATCTTAAAATGGGTCATGCATTGAAAATCGGGTTATATTTTGGAGTATTCCAGGCTTTGATGCCCTTGGCAGGGTGGCTTGCAGGATCTCAGTTCAAAGATTACATAATCAGTATCGATCATTGGATTGCTTTTGGCTTGCTGGCTTTTATCGGCGGTAAAATGATACATGAGGCTTTTGAGATGAAAAGTGAAGAATTAAATACTGAGGAAGGTATGTGTGAGGTTGCTATATCAACCCAGGATACAGTATGTGATAATCCGTTGAGAATGGGAAGGCTCCTTGTGCTTGCAATTGCTACCAGCATAGATGCCCTTGCGGTCGGAGTAAGCTTTGCTTTCCTGAGGGTATCAATTGTCTGGTCGGCAGTGTTGATCGGCGTGATAACCTTTGGGATATGCTTTGCAGGAGTATATATAGGGAAAAGGTTCGGAGGAATGTTGAAAAAGAAAGCTGAGATAGTCGGCGGACTTATACTGATATGCATCGGAGTGAAAATTCTCATAGAACATTTGGGTTTATTATATATATCGTGAAAAAGATTTATCATTTGCATAAGCAGTAGAAGCATCTACTTATGCACTACCAGAAATGAACTTTTTGCAGCATATATAGCAGGTCTGGTTTCCTTCATATTTTCTTCACAGTATTTTGGTAAAATCGTCAGTAGTAGCAATAGCTGATGTAACTTTCTGAAATACGGCGTATGGGGGGATAGAACATATGAATATGAAAAAAATAGAGCTGGCAATCGAAGGTATGACCTGCAGCAGCTGCGAGCTCAGAATAGAAAATGCACTAAGGAAATTGGAAGGTGTTGCAGAAGTAAAGGCAGAGTATTCAAAGTCAAGGGTTTTTGCAGCTTTTGATTCTGATATTGTCAGACTCCAGGATATAATAGCTGCGGTTGATAAAGCCGGATACAAGGCTTTTGAGCATAATACCGGTATTGATACTGAAGCGGCGGAAAATTCCAAAGCAGGTAAATCAAAAGAGAGTATCAATCAGCTGGTGGGTATAGGAATTATACTATTGGCTTTATATGTTATTATTAAGAATACTATCGGGTTCAATTTCATACCTGAGGTGAACCAGTCCATGGGCTATGGAATTCTCTTTGTTGTCGGCCTTCTTACATCCCTCCACTGTATAGCAATGTGCGGAGGAATAAATCTGTCGCAGTGCGTTGCATATAAACACTCAGGAAGTTCAAAAACAGGAAATCTGAAACCCAGCTTTTTATATAATGCGGGCAGGGTGGTATCATATACGGTGATTGGCGGTATCGTCGGCGGCATTGGTTCGGTCGTGAGTTTTTCAGGCGGTGCAAAAGGCATTGTAGCAATAGTTGCAGGCCTGTTCATGGTTATAATGGGGCTCAATATGCTCAATATATTTCCCTGGCTAAAAAGAATAAACCCCAGAATGCCGAAAATATTTGGGAACAAGATATATAACAATAATGGTAAAAATGGGCCTTTCTACGTAGGACTTCTAAATGGCCTCATGCCTTGCGGACCTCTGCAGTCAATGCAGCTGTATGCCCTGGGTACAGGGAGTATCGCAGCAGGAGCACTATCCATGTTCATATTCAGTATAGGAACAGTGCCTTTGATGTTTGGCTTCGGAGCGGTAAGCTCGATGCTTGGGAAAAAGTTTACCGGCAGACTGATGAAAGTCAGTGCAGTACTTGTTATGGCACTTGGATTTGTAATGGTGAGCAGGGGTCTGATGCTTTCGGGAGTAAATGCATCAGCCGGAGTCGGTCAGGCAAAAGGTAATGTGGCAGTGGTGGAAAATGGAGTCCAGATCGTTGAGATAGACCTTAAGCCGAATAGGTACGAGCCGGTAATTGTACAAAAAGGTATCCCGGTGCAGTTTATTATCAATGCTGAAGATGAAAATATAAACGGATGTAACAATGCAATAATAATACCGAAATACAACATACAGAAAGCTCTTGAACCGGGCAGGAACATAATAGAGTTCACACCGGAAGAAACAGGTACGATTCCTTATTCCTGCTGGATGGGAATGATAGGGAGCAGTATATCGGTTGTGGATGAGTTATCAGAGGTCACAAGTGAAGATATAAATACTGCAGATTCCGGGGCAATTTCAAGCTCAGGAGGAGGCTGCTGCTCAGCAGGTGCATTGGCTACTGAGTTTGCTAATGGGAATATACCTACTGATGATATAAAGATTGCAGAAATAAAAGACGGGGTGCAGGAAGTTACAATAGATGTAAACGACTATGGTTATTCTCCTGCCGTAGTGGTCCTGCAGCGGGGTATAAAAGCAAAAATAAAGTTTAATCCAGAAAAGCTGAATTCCTGTAACAATGTAATCTCATTTCCGGATTACGGCGGACAGCTTGACCTTTCTGCAGGCGAACTGGAAACGCCGACGTTGGATGTTACAGAAGATTTTACGTTCCAGTGCTGGATGGGGATGCTGAATGGATATGTGAAAGTGGTCGATGATATAAATAATATCGATATGGAAGCAATAAGGAAAGATGTAGAAGCTTATGAGCCTCCTGCAGGAAGCGGAGGTTGCTGCGGATAGGGAATTACTATATGAATGGAGGGATTTTGAATGTTTAAAGCCATAAAGAAGGCGCTGGACAGCTTTATAAAGAATCTTGCGAAAGAAAGTGAAAAATCCTTTGGTAATGAAAGGCTTGACTGCTGTAAGCTGGACAGACCAAAGGTCAATAAGGATAAATAACCGGAGGAGATACAGTGATGGAAAACAACACAAGAATCCTGGTTGTTGATGATGAAGAAAAGATAACGGAGGTCGTCAAATCATATCTTGAAAAGAGCGGTTTCAAGGTATACTGTGCATACAGCGGAAATGAGGCCATGGAGCTTTTTGAAAGGGTCAATCCCAAGCTGATAGTTCTTGACCTTATGCTGCCTGATATGTCCGGGGAGGATATTTGCAGAAGTATAAGAAAAAAATCAAGAGTACCGATAATAATGCTTACCGCTAAGGTGGAAGAGGAAAGCATCCTGAATGGTCTTGGAATAGGAGCCGATGATTATGTCACAAAACCTTTCAGCCCAAGACAGCTGGTGGCCAGAGTCATAGCTCTGCTAAGGAGATCCGAGGATGAAATCATGCCCCTGTCCAATGTGCTCTCCTTCAATGATGGAGAGTTACTTATCGACAGTATCAGGCATGAGGTAAAGAAAGACGGGCAGATAGTAAACCTTACCCCTAATGAATTTAAAATATTGATGTCTCTTCTGAAGTATCCCCAGAAGGCTTTTACCCGCGATGAGCTTGTTTTCCTTGTATTGGGAGAGGATTATGAAGGTTATGACAGAACCATAGACACCCATGTGAAAAACCTCCGTCAGAAGATAGAACCGGATTTCAAAGCACCAAAATATATACTGACTGTATATGGTGTGGGCTATAAGTTTGGTGGTGAGTAAAGTATGAAGCACAGCCTGAGAAACAGACTATCCCTTTCATATATAGTGATAGCTATGATTTGCGTTTTGCTAATAAGCATTATTGCAAATCTTTCCCTTGAAAGCCAATTCAGGGCATATGTGAATAATAACCAGGAGAAAAGGAATGAAAGCCTCATAAGCCTTATAAGCCAGCAATATCACAAAGGCGAGGGGTGGGACCAGGAGGTCGTTCGGGATATAGGGATAAATGCCCTGGAAAACGGAATGATTATCAGTGTTTCAGACAGCGAAGACAGGGTAGTGTGGGATGCGACGCAGTACAATAACGGGATGTGTGAGCAGATGATCACGCATATGACACTCAATATGACAAGCAGATATCCCAATTGGAAAGGGGAATTCACTACCTCCAACTACCCTTTGATAAACGGAACTGAAAAAGTGGGCAGTGTGGTTATCGGGTACTACGGCCCTTTTTATTTCAATGAAATAGATATGGCATTTATCAATACCCTGAATAAGGTATTAATAGGAGTTGGTATTTTATCCCTTGTATTAGCACTCATTTTTGGATATATGATGGCCAAAAGCATTAGTACGCCTGTTTCCAGGGTTATAAACACGGCAGAAATGATCTCCCGGGGCTGCTATGATGACAGAAGCAATGAAATATCCGACATCAACGAAATAGCCCAACTGACAGGTACTGTAAATAACCTTGCAGAGACCCTTGAAAAGCAGGAGAAGCTGAGAAAAAGACTTACATCTGATGTTGCCCATGAACTGAGGACTCCTCTGGCTACACTTCAAAGTCATATAGAAGCAATGATTGATGGAATATGGGAAGCGGATTCAAAAAGACTGAAGAGCGTACATGAGGAAATAACCCGTCTTGGAAGGATGGTAGGAGATCTCGAAAGGCTGACAAGGCTTGAAAGTGAGAGGATGGCCCTGGACAGGTCGGAGTTTGATATTTCAGAGCTTACAAAAAGCATACTGGTGAATTTTGAAAATGAATGCAAGAACAAAAGCATTGAAGTAGCTATGGAGGATAAACCTGTAAGGATTTTTGCCGATAGGGACAAAATAAGCCAGGTGATAATAAATCTGATGTCCAATGCTGTAAAATTCACAGGTGAAGGTGGAAATATACGTTTTACAATTGATGATAATGAAGATGATGCAGTGATATCAATAAGCGATAATGGCATAGGCATTTCGGGTGAAGACCAGCCTCATATTTTTGAAAGATTCTACCGGGCCGACACTTCAAGATGCAGGCTGACAGGAGGCTCGGGAATCGGCCTGACAATAGCAAAGGCTATAATAGAGGCCCATAAAGGGACTATAAATGTAGAAAGCAGAATAGGTGAGGGCACAAAATTCACAATAAGGCTGCCGAGAATTTAAAAGAAGCTCAGTATTTGAGCTTCTTCTTTATGTTATCTATTATTCTTTCCCTTGAGATTTCTGGATACTTCATCATCAAATAAGCTATTGGACAGAAGATGAGCATGAGATATGGGATAAAACCACCGATGCTGTAGTATTCTACTCCGACAGATACAAAAATGAAAATTGCAGTAACCGGCAGCAGGCATCCGGCAAGCAGTTTGATAAAAGCGGATACTTGCCCATTGTTGGCATGATGAGTATTGTTCATAGCTCTACCACCTTTCAAGAGATTATTAGTTGTAACGCAGACAATAAAGAATTTAACCCATGTGGACATTATATGTCCCACAAAGGTGTATTAAAAAAATTCTTCCTCATTTTATATTATATGCTACAACTACAAATCTGTAAAGTGGAAATTTACAGATTGAGTATTTTCTCCACCTGCATTTTCATCTCATGCTTTTCACACACAGTCTTATGGAGTACAGGCTTTTTGTCCAGGTCCCTTATGCCCCTTGGAATTTCCGTAGCAGTCAGGCGGCTCATCTCCGTAACAAGCTCGAAATCATTCATCCCGGTATATCTGGAATCTATGGACTTCATTACATCCGTAGTAAACTTATAGGGGCTGGCTGTTGATACGATCACAGTTTTGGTATTGTCACCGGTGCTCTGCCTGTATTTTTTATATGCTGCACAGGCTACAGCCGTATGCGTATCAATAACATACCCTGACCCGTTATACATCTCCCTGATAGCTTCAGCTGTATCAGGCTCAGATGCATAGCTCCCATAAAAGCCTGTCAATTTCTCTTTGGTTGAGTCATCCACCGCATACTGACCGGCGTTGGACAGCTTTGCCATCAGCTTGCCGACCCTATCACCGTCATCGCCGCAGAGTGAGTACAGCAGCCTTTCCAGGTTGCTGGATACCAGTATATCCATTGAAGGTGACATTGTAGTAATGAAATTTCTATTCTTGTTATATACTCCTGTATTCATAAAATCATACAGCACTTTGTTTTCATTTGAGGCACAGATAAGGTTTTTAACAGGGAGCCCCATTTTTTTTGCATAGTAGCCAGCAAGGATATTGCCGAAATTTCCTGTCGGGACAGTAAAGTTGATTCCCTCACCGGCTTTGATATCTCCCATTTTGCAAAGCTTCTGGTATGCATGGAAATAATACACTATTTGCGGGATCAGACGGCCTACGTTTATGGAGTTTGCAGAAGAAAATATGCAGTTTTTACCGGCCATTCTCATAAGCAGCCCCTCATCGGTGAACATCTGTTTCACACCGGTCTGAGCATCGTCAAAGTTCCCGTTGATGCCTATGACATATGTATTATCACCGGTTTGGGTCACCATCTGCTTTTTCTGGATCTCACTGACCCCGTCTTCCGGGAAGAATACGATTATTTTAGTGCCGGGAACATTGGCGAAGCCCTCAAGAGCTGCTTTGCCCGTATCCCCTGAGGTAGCTGTGAGTATGACGATCTCCTTTTCCAGCTTCTGCTTTTTAGCAGCGCTTATCAGAAGATATGGCAGGATCGATAATGCCATATCCTTGAATGCAAGGGTCGGTCCATGAAAAAGCTCCAGGAAGTAAAGGCCGGCGTTCTTTACAACAGGCGCTATTTCCGTGGTGTCGAATTTATCATCATAAGCTTTATCAATACATTCCCGGATTTCTGCTTCACTGAAATCCTGTAAATAATCCTTCATTATATGGTAAGCCAGGCTTCTGTAGTCCATGCTCACCATGTCTTCCAGAGAAAGCGCAAGCTTCGGTATTTCATCCGGGACATACAGGCCCCCATCCCTGGCTATGCCTTTAAGAATTGCTTCTGATGCATTTACAGGAGCATCTTTTCCTCTGGTGCTTTTGTACAATATTTTTCTCATAACTTCTACCTCCAGCAGTTATTTTCCGAATATGAAGTAATCCATCAGCCTGTGGCCTTCATCGAAATACAGGCCGGTTGCTCCGGCGCCGTATTCATCATACACCTGTGAGTCATTGTCGATTTCATTATTGCTCCGGTAAATCAAAAAGGGCACAGGTTCTCCGGTATGGGTCCTTAGAGACAGAGGAGTGGGATGATCGGGCAGTATCATCATCTTAAAAGCCTCACCGGAGCTTTCAAGTTCTTCCTTTACTACCTGGATTATCTGATTATCTATCAGTTCTATAGCTTTGACCTTATTCTCAATTTCATACCTATGGCCGCTTTCATCGGGAGCTTCAATATGAATATATACAAAATCCTGGCCTCTTTTCAATGCTTCAAGAGCTGCTTCAGCCTTACCCCTGAAATTGGTATGTATATTTCCTGTAGCACCAGGGACATCAATGGACTCAAGACCTGCACACTGTCCTATTCCTTTAATGAGATCCACTGCTGATATAACTGAGCCCTTGAGTTTGTATTTATCATAAAAGCTTGATAGTGCGGGTTTTTTGCCCTCTCCCCAAATCCAGACGGAATTTGCGGGCTTCAAGCCCCTTGCTACCCTGCTTTTGTTAACCGGGTGCGCAGACAGCAGCCCGAAGCTCTCACGCATCATCTGCTCCACTATTTCGCTTTGAGTTCCTTTGGGAAGGTAACTGCCGACTTTTTTACCGATTATGTCGTGGGGAGGAGTCAGGTTCCATTGATAAGGCCCGTTATCCCATACCATAAGGTGCCTGTAGCTTACTCCCGGATAGAATTTTATTGAAGCACTGCTGAAGTGCTCATTAATTGTTTTTAAAAGCTCCCTGGATTCCTCCGAGGTGATCTCATCGGAGCTGTGATCCAGCATCAGCTTTTCCTCATAGGGTTCATCCCCGGAAAGGGTTACAACGTTACATCGGAAGGTTATGTCGGTGTCTTTCATGGAAACACCCATGCTTGCGGCCTCGAAGGGTGACCTTCCGCTGTAATACTCACGGGGATCGTAGCCCATGACGGCAAGGTTTGCTGTGTCGCTTCCGGGGGGCATTCCTTCAGGAACAGTTTTGGCCATTCCCAGTATGCCTTTTCTGGTCATATAATCAATTGCCGGAGTGTCTGCATACTGAAGCGGCGTCTTTCCTCCCAGCTCCGGTACAGGGTAGTCAGACATGCCATCGGCAAGTACAACTATGTATTTCATTTGTATCAACTCCTTGGTTATTAAAATGCTTCAATGGAAGTTTTTTTAATTATATCACATTTGAAAAAATGTCGAGAGTTAAATTTTGTTTTGGGAATAATTAAATTATATTGTATAAAAGTTAAGAATCAAATATTCAGATAGGGGTATGCCATGGAACAGGTATATTTTGATAATAGCGCCACAACAAAACCACATAAGCAGGTAATTGATGAAGTAGCCCTCTGTATGGAAAAGTATTTCGCCAATCCTTCCTCAGCCCATGGATTGGGCCTTGAGGCTGAAAAAAAGGCAAACTCGGCAAGGGCGAAAATAGGCAGGCTCATAGGTGCTCTTCCGAAGGAGATCATTTTTACCTCGGGGGGGAGTGAGGCCAACAACACTGCGATACTTGGCACTGTAGCAAAAGGCGATCATATTATTTCTTCGAAAATTGAGCATCCCAGCGTTATTAGAGTGCTCGAAAGTCTGAGGACGAACGGCTGCGAAGTCACTTACCTTGAGGTTGACGGCAGGGGTTTGATAAAGCTTGATCAGCTTGAGGCATCCATAAAGGATAATACAAGGCTGGTAACGATTATGCATGTCAATAATGAGATAGGTGCAATCCAGCCTTTGGCAGACATTGTAAGGCTAGTAAGTGCCGGCAGTAAAAAAGCCCGTATTCATGTTGATGCGGTGCAGTCGGCAGGCAAGCTGGAGCTGGATGTGAAGCAGCTGGGAGTTGATATGCTTTCTGTCAGTGCTCATAAGATTCATGGGCCTAAAGGGATAGGAGCACTGTACATAAAAGGCGGGCTAAAGCTCAGACCGCTCATTTATGGAGGAGGACAGGAGTATGGAATAAGATCGGGAACGGAAAACCTTCCGGGGATAGCAGGCTTTGGTACGGCTGCCGATATGGCCATGGAAGACGGGCAGAAAAAAGCAGACCGGATAAATTCAATAAAGAAGCATTTTGCAGAAAGACTGGCGGAAATCGATGCTGCTAAAATAAACAGTCCGCTGGATGATGTGCATATAGACAATATATTGAATGTTTCCTTTGGGGGGATCCGGGGAGAAGTACTGCTGCATGCATTGGAGGACTATAAAATTTATGTCTCCACAGGTTCCGCCTGTTCCTCAAAGCAGGCGGGGCACAGCAATTATGTGCTCCCCGCCCTGGGTCTTGCAGAGTGTGATATGGAAGGCGCAATCAGGTTCAGCTTTTCCTATGTCAACACGTTGGATGAGGTCGATTATACCATTGAAGCCCTAAAAAAGATTCTGCCCTTTTTAAGGAGGTTGAAAAGATGAGGTGTCTGATGGTAAAATACTCAAGTGAGATTACTTTAAAAGGTCTGAACAGGAAATATTTTGAGGAGGAATTGCTGAAGGAGATAAAAAGAAGAATAGGGCAAGAGCATAAAATCGACAGGGAATCGGGAAGGTTTTTTATATATACCTATTCCGATGAAATGATAGAAGAACTGCAGAAGGTCTTTGGAATACTCAGGGTCGCTGTTGCGGACATAGTTGAGAAGGATATGGAAGCTGTAAACAGGGCTGCAGCAGAGCAGATCAGGACCATAGACGGAATAAAGACCTTCAAGGTTGAGAGCAAAAGAGCAGACAAGAGGTTTCCTTTGAATTCAATGGAAATATCCCGGGAGGCAGGAGGATACATACTTAAGTCAGTTGAAGGCATCAGGGTGGATGTGCATGCTCCTGATGTAATAGTGAATATAGAGGTACGGGATAAGGTATATGTATATGCCAAAGAATATGAAGGCCTTGGGGGTATGCCCTACAGAAGCGCAGGGAAGGGCATGCTGCTGCTTTCAGGAGGAATTGACAGCCCTGTAGCCGGCTTCATGATGGCAAGGAGAGGGCTTGAGCTGTCCTGTGTGTATTACCACAGCCATCCCTATACCAGTGGGAGAGCAAAGGACAAGGTGGTGGACCTGGCCAAGAGGCTTTCTGAATATACCGGACCTATAAGGCTTAATATTATTTCCTTCACTAAAATCCAGATGGATATAATAGAGAAGTGCCCTGAGGATGAACTGACTATAATCATGAGAAGATTCATGATGAAGCTGGCAGAGCTGGCAGCGTCCAGAGAGGGTGCAAAGGCTCTTGTTACGGGAGAAAGCCTGGGGCAGGTCGCAAGCCAGACCCTGGAGAGTATTCTTGTGACAAACAGTGAATTGAAGCTTCCGGTATTCAGACCGCTTATTGGGATGCACAAGGTGGATATCATGGATATTTCGAGAAAAATCGGTACCTATGATATATCTATACTTCCCTATGAGGATTGCTGCACCATCTTTGTTCCGAAACATCCCAAGACCAGGCCAAGGCTGGAGGAGATAAGAAGATCGGAGGAAAAGCTGGATATGACCGGATTAATGGAGGAAGCGCTTTTGAATGCTGAAATATTGGTAATTGATAAAGCTCTTGAATAGCAGCTTAAGCAAATTGTTATATAGAATAAAAAGCTTTTAAAAACCCATAATAATATTATACTATATTATAAGGAGGTTAAGTCATGCAAGGTAGAGTTGAAAAGAAAAATGATCACCTGTCCGGAGTAAAGTGTGTTGTGAATACATGCTATTATTACTCACAGGGTGATTATTGCAATGCTGCAAAAATAGAAATACAGCCCAATAATGCCGCTACTACACAGGAAACAGATTGCGCAACCTTTGCGCCGAAGCATTCTTAAATGCTATAGCACGGTTTGCTGCCCTTTATAGAGGAATCTATAAAGGGCGGATTTTTGGACTAGATTTAAAGGAGGGTAATTGAATTGAGCGGGAAGATAGTTATTGCCGATGATGCGGCATTCATGAGAATGATGCTGAGGAATATTCTGGTCCAGGGAGGGTATGAGGTAGTAGGTGAAGCTGAGAATGGCATAAAAGCGATTGCAAAATACACTGAGCTTAAGCCGGATCTGATCACTCTCGATATAACAATGCCTGAAATGGATGGAATAACAGCAGCTAAGGAAATATTAGAAAGAGATAAAAAGGCAAATGTTATTATGTGTTCTGCCATGGGACAGCAGGCCATAGTAGTTGAAGCGATCATGGCCGGAGCGAAGGATTTCATAGTAAAGCCCTTTCAATCGGAAAGAGTTATTGAAGCAATAAAGAAGGTCATTGGATAGTGCCTTACAGGCTCAAGAAGTGATATACGTCATGGGGCAATAGCAAATACACCCCTCCATTTTTTAGAAATAAGAAGGAATTTGACAAAATGTGTCGAAATAGGGAATATTAATACGGTATATTCAGGAATTAATAAATGCTATATTAATAGAAGGTGGACAAGCTTCGGAATAATATTGGAATATGATGAATAGTTTGTCTGATTTTCAAAAAATAAAAGGGGGGTTATTATGGATACTATGCAACTGGTAATATTCGGACTTAATGGTCAGGAGTACGGGATAGACATATTTATGGTCAATGAAATAGTTCCTTACACAAAACCCACAAAAATACCCAATTCACCCAGCTATATCGAGGGTGTGCTGAATCTTAGAGGGCGTGTTATTCCGGTAATAAGCCTGAAAAAGAAATTTAATCTGGAGGATTCCGGCACAGATGACAGGACAAGAATAATTGTGGCCAGCACAGGTAACAGTGTGGCCGGGTATGTGGTTGACGAGGCGTCGGAGGTGCTTACGGTAGATAAGGACAGCATAGAGCCTGTCTCGGATATCATATCCAATATCAGCAGGAAATACATCAGCGGGGTAGGAAAGCTGGATAATGGGAGAATGTACATACTGCTCAACTTCAATGAGTTGTATACAGAAGAGGCATAGTATATAGGGTATATGGTTGAAAAGCAGCAAGCCGACAGGCTTGACTGCTTTTTTGTGCGCATTAGCTTATTCGAATATAATTTGGTAAAATACTAATATAATATAAGGGGGAAAAATAGATTGGCCAGAAAGGTGGATTAAGCATGGGAAGACTTATTATAAGGGCACTGGCGTTTGTCGTTTTGTTTATTTCAGCTTGCAGCATCATAGGCTTACAGGAGGATCATGTGAGCTTTGAAAAATCTGAAGTATCGGAACAGGTTGAATTGCTGCCGGAGCCAATTCCTGAGATAGTGTTTTCGGGTATGGAAGTTCTGCCCGGAGGTTTTTTCGGCATATACCTGAAAGGTTTGACAGACAGGGATGAAATACAGATAGTCACAACATTGGTACAGGAGCAGCCAAGCTTTTTCAGCCACCTGGAAGGCAAACTGGCAATAGTCGGTGTAAGCTGCAGGACCAAAGAAGGAGAATATAAATACAAGGTGCAGGTGCAGAGAGACGGGGAAACAGCAGCTCAAATGGAGGAAATACTGAAGGTCTTGCCCAAGGAGTTTGAGAAGCAGTATCTTGAAGTATCTACAACCCAGAAAAGCCAGAGGAGTGATGAGAGCTTTGACGAGGACAGTGTCCATACCAATAGGGCGAAGTCTGTAACCTCAGAAAAGCCCCTGTGGGAGGGTGCGTTTGTGAAACCGGTGGAAGGAAGGATATCTACTGATTTTGGTATGATAAGGTATATTAATAAAGAGGAATCCGGAAGACACTCGGGCTTTGACATAGCGGCAGCCAAAGGCACTCCTGTGAAGGCTGCAAATAACGGAATCGTCAGACTATCCATGATGCTGAAGGTCACAGGCAATACTGTGATCATAGATCACGGCTTCAATATTTACAGCTCCTATGCCCATCTTGACAAGCTGCTGGTAACTGAGGGTGCCGAAGTGAAGAAGGGAGACATAATAGGAGAGGTTGGAACAACCGGTTTCTCGACAGGTCCTCACCTGCACTGGACGGCTACAATAGGGAAATTATTCATAAATCCCGAGGCACTTATGGAAAAGGATCCGCTTGAATTTGTAAAAATGACAGGACAGACAGATCAATAATTTATAAACTTAATGCTCCTGTGCAGCAGAGCAGCAGCAGACATTGACGTTTTCAAGTATATGAGGCAGTATGCATAGAGGATTGGCAGAAGGGCGATTGCCTGCAGAATGGGCGCCTTGATGACCGAAGTATCGAAGATCCTTATTCCTAAAGGATAGTTGACTGCAAACAACATAACAACGACCAACAGGGCGGAAGGGACGGGTATGTAATAAATGCTGTTGAAGCGGTCTTGCATTATACCTGAGGAAATTCCTATGATTCCATTTGTGCAAATAAAAAATAGTGCTTCAATTACATTCATATATAAGGATAAGGCCGCAGCGGCAAAAAACACGGTAATGCCCGCACCACAACCCTGCCGGGCTGCAATATACACCGGCAGGCCGCTGAGAAAGACGGCAAATGAAAATGAATTCCCCAGTAATACGGGTGCGGACTGAAGTACTGCCGACAGTATGGAAAGTATTATACATAAGCCCACTACTCTTTTGTTCAACACTTTACCCTCCATTATATCATTTCAGCGGACAAAAACCCGCTACTAAATTGATATGCCGGAAGGGAGCAAAATAAAACCGGAGAGCATCAATATCTCCGGTTTTTTGATTCTTTTGAATTATTTTCTTTTCATTACCGCCAAAATCACAGGAACTGTAATGATAACTGCAACCACTGCTTCCGGCAGCCCATTCGTAAGAGCAATACCGAATATCACCTTTGCTGATGTTGCTGCGCTTATGCCGTTTACTTCAGCAAAACGGGCGGCATACAGCAGGTAAATCATCCCTAATACTCCAAAGGTATTTGTCAGTGAGCCGACAGCTGCTCCCAAGCCTATTCCGACGGTTTTCATCCTGTTTGCCGCCAGCTTGTAGCAGTAATAGGAAGTAAGACCGATAAGAACTCTTGGAAGTACCGATACCAGAGGATTGATAAAGGCAAAGGACAGCAGTGTCGGGCTCGACAGGCTCTGAAAAATACTGAACAGCCCGAAAATAAGACCAATAGACATGCCCACCACCGGACCTTCAAGTATCGCTCCTATGATTACGGGGATGTGCATTATTGTTGCCTTGGCGATCGGCAGTGGTATGAAACCGTAGCCGGTCAATCCAAGCACAATGGAGATTGAGGACAGCATTCCTATGACGGCGATCTGTCTGACGTTAAGGTGATAAGAAAAAGCGGGTTTTTTACCCAATTCCATGAAAATTACCTCCGTTCTTATTCCATAAGGATATAAGTCGAAAAATCCTTATAAGAAAAACTATAGTTCGGTTTCTTACGAATACCGACACGTAAATTGTAGCACAGCATTTATGATTTTTCCATAGGTGGATTTGCTGCAAAATAAAATTTTATGCCGTGCACTATACAAAACTTTTGATAAAAGTATACGCAAGCTTGAGTCCGTAATAGATGATCACGCTTCCGCATATTATATTTATAGTCCTTAAAACCTTTGTGCCAATCATGCCTTTAAAGGTTGACACAATAGTCGCCAGGCCGGTGAACCAGATAAAGGATGCTGCTGCAACCCCGAGAATGAATATATTTGAATAAGCAGCAGGCAAACCGGCTTTGAAACCACCCAAAAGCAGAGTACCGTCAATGATTGCCTGAGGATTGAGCCATGTTACAGAAAAGCAGATGGCCGCAACCTTTACCAGAGGTTCTCCGGTATTGATTTCCCTGTTGGTATCAGGCGTTGACCGGATTAATCCGACACCTATGTAAATGACCATGACGCTGCCGATGAGCAGTACGGCATTCCTCAATGCCGGGATATTTTCCAGTACAACCCCAATGCCGAAGAAGCATGCCAGAGCCAGTGAAATATCAAAGAACACCGTAATGAACGCAACCTGATAAGCTCGCAACCTGTTTGATTTGATTGCCGTATTGATAACATAAAGATTCTGCATCCCTATAGGAGCCACATATGCCAGGCCCAGAAGCAGCCCTTCAATAAAATATCTGTACACTAGATTCAACCCTTTCCATGTGAAATAAACAAAAAAATGCGCATTCAAATATTATGATATACGAGGAAGAGACAAAAGTCTAATGTTTTTGATTACATAATCAAGGGTGGTCCCCATGTCCTAAAGGGTGGCCCTGGAGTGGGAAAATCCAGCCTCATGAAGACCATCACAGAGGAATTTGTAAAGCAGGGCTATGATGCTGAGTTCCACTACTGCTCCTCAGACAACAAATCACTGGACGGACTGGTGATAAAAAAAGCGAATGTCGCGCTTATAGATGGAACTGCGCCTCAAAGGGTAGTTACTACCATAAAAAAACAGCACTGAAATCAGTGCTATTTGACAGCTTTTAGTATGGCGATATCAGTCATGTTTTTCCTGTTACAGCTTCAACGACTGTAAGATTTGTTGAAATATCATTCAGTCTTCCATTAATTTCTACATGTCTATTTGCATTTACAACTTCCATGTTATCAAGCTTATTCTCAATCCGTTCCTGACCTTGCTTCAAATCTTTAACGTCAGTTTCAATATTGTCCAATCGATTTATTATCTGTTTAAACATATTCATTACATTTTCTTCCATTTAATCACCTCATATATGTATTATAGCACTATCGGTTGCTATTTCAAATGTTCATGCTGCATTTACAGAACTATTATATATCCTGCAATTTGATATACATCCATGATATATTGTAGCCATTTAAGTGTATATAACGATTATTTAAATTGTGCAATTTTCAAGGTAAATTATCATGATTTGTATATTCATATATTAGTAATATACTTATATTATACAATATTGTAAATAAATGTAATAGAATGCAGAATGTAATTATTAAAATAATTGGGTGGGATATTATGCTAACAGAAACACAAAAGAATTTCAGAAAACAAATGAAATTATATAAAAACAGGGACCTTACCGGGGAAGATGAAATCTTCAGCTATATTGAAAATGAGATGATAAGTGGTTATTATTCAGTAAAGTCAAAAAAGACTTATAAAAAATCGATCCCTGCGGCAGCAATCCTATTTATAATTATTGCTATAGGACTCAAAATATATAACTATAAGATAACTAATTTATCAAATGCTTATGCAGGCGTTCCTCAAATAATCAGCAGCATCAATCTGAATAACAACGGAAACGAGCATTTGAACAGGGTACACGGTTTTCTTAATGATATGAATAATATTAATATGAAACAAAATAGTATTGCAGCCCAATATAATTATACTGTTTCTGAGTATAACAGCGGGGAAATAACAAAAAAAGGGTTTATAATAAGAATAGAGGAAATGAAAGGACAATTAAAATTGATTAGTGGTGAGTGTGAAAATATTAAGGCAATAGAAGGAATGGAACACTATCATAATCTCGCTAAATCAGGCATTTCCTTGCAATGGTCATTTTTTGAAGGTGTAATATTGAAACAAAATACAGTTGAGGTAAAATATGACACTATTATCGATCGGTACAGGTCTGATATTGATAATAACTGCAACAAAATGAAACAAGAGTTAATAAGTATATTTGATGGTTTAGGAATAGAGTATAACATAAAATCAAATGGTGACATCATGTATACAATGAGGTATTAAACTATTGCAAGGACATGTCTGTGCATGTCCTATACCCATGTCCTACGTAGAAGAGACAAAAGTCTAATGATTTTGATTACATAAAGCAAGTGCCCTGCATATTATGTAGTAATTTTAAAATTTCATTTGGAGGTATAGGTATGGCTCAAAGGGGTAATGTCAAGAAGGTCTTTCCCGGCGGTAACACAAGCAGGGGCTTCCATTCATTCTACGAACACATCATACCGGAGGACGCGGAGAGGATATTCATTATAAAGGGTGGCCCCGGCGTTGGAAAATCCAGCTTCATGAAGACCATCGCAGAGGAATTTGTAAAGCAGGGCTATGATGCTGAGTTTCACTATTGCTCATCAGACAACAAATCCCTCGACGGATTGGTGATAAAAAAAGCGAATGTCGCGCTTATAGATGGAACCGCGCCTCATGCAGTAGACCCCAAAAACCCCGGTGCAGTTGATGAGATTCTTAATCTTGGTGAGTTTTGGAATGAGCCGGGGCTGGTAAAGGAAAAGTATAATATCATCAATTATAATAAACAGATAAGGATGAGGTTCCACAGTGCATACAGATATCTGATGTCTGCGAAGGAAATGCAGGATGATATGGAAACGATCATAGGCGAGGGAATTGACAGGGAAAAGCTGAATAAACTCAAGCTGACTCTCAGGTATGAGCTGGTGGACGGAGTGAGCGTCATGAACAGGAGCGCAGGAACAAGGCATCTTTTTGACAGTGCAATCACTCCCGAAGGCCTGGTGGACTATATAGACACCATAATACAGGGTAATTACATCTGCTACTATCTGAAGGGTGGCGTTGGTACAGTATCCACAGATATATTGTCTTATCTGACCAGGGAATACAACATGAAGGGCTATACTGCCGAGCTGTACCACCAGCCGTTGAACCCCGACAGACTGCAGACCATGGTAATAGAAGGCCTCAAGATAGCAGTCACAGTGAATCCCAAAATGGAGGCAAGGGCATATAAGATAATAGACCTGGATACGGTCATTGATGAAAAAAAGTTTGAAGATAAGACAGAAATGCTGGCGAAGGACAGGGAAACGTACACCCGTATGCTGGAGGAAGGTGTCAAGAGGATCAAGCTTGCCAAGCTGCTTCATGACGAAATGGAGAAAAGCTATGTGGGCAGCATGGATTTTGTTGGGGTAACTGAGCTGAGAAACAAGGTGATTGAGAGGATAAAGGCAATAATAAAGAATAGGTAAGAATATGTAAAGGGGCTGTTGCACAATGAACCAATAGATTTCGTTGGGCGATAGCCCTTTTTATATGCAAAAAAGGTAAATTGCAGATCCTCAAGGATCTGCAATTGCAGTATAATTAAGTTATGCAATCCACAAAACCATACAAAAAGATTAGCATTAATCAATGTCAATAGACATCAAGTGAAGCATCTATTCTGGCTTTTCTCTCAAAATATATATACAGGAAATAAGCGAAGAATAAGTATATAAAGCTTATGATAATTTCTGTACCAAGCAAAATGTATATTTTTTCTATGGAGCCTTTTTCTGCAATTATCCGGGATGCTTCAATGCTTCTTGTTACAGGGAGAAAACAAGACAATGTACGTGCGGGAGCAGGCAGGCGCTCAATAGGGAAGCTTGCCCCTGTTAGTATAAAAAGCAGCATTGCTGCCACATTTAGAAACAGATGTATTTCTCGCATTACCAAGGCTACAGTGGCAATCACCAGGCCCAGGGAAGTACCCCCGAGCATTGCTGTGAGTATGGAGAGCACAAATTGAAAGTAGCTGATACCGGACAGATCTACATGAAATATGGCTATTCCTGCTAAGAGACCGACCACTACAGTGACAGCAGCATCAAATATACTTATGAAGGATCTGGCTGCAAAGGTTGAAAGTTTATTTCCCGGTGAGGCTATCACAAGCTTGAGAGTACCTTCGAATCTTTCACTTCTCAGGAGTGAGCCGGTTGCGAAAACCGCATTCCTGGTACTGAGCAGGAATGCATTTCCTATGATCCATGGTGTAATATCTGAGGATCCAAAAGTGAATCTTACTAAAAGAGAGTAAAATATCATTTGAAGGCATGGGTCAATGATTTTTGTAAGCACGTAGACCTTAGGATCAAGCCAGCCGAACATAGCTTTGAAGGATAGGAGTGACATCCTTATGAATTTTCTCATCAAACCACCTCCAGTGTAGCTTCTTTTCTTGCTTTGATATCAATTACAGTATAAAACCATTTATACAGGATATAGTAAATTAGTGTAACTGTGATTAATCCCAAGAGATATGTATAGAAGACACCAAAATCAGAAATGCCTTCTATTGATTCCCTGCAAAGCTTCAAAATGTATGTAGGGCTCAGAGTGAAGGATAGAGGACGCGTCCATACGGGCAGAATGTCTATCGGGAATACTGTTCCGCAGAATATCAAAACAGGATATTCCATACTGTTCATGATGACCCTGGTGCTTCTGGATATAGCCAGGAGAGCTGAAAGCAGCATAGCTACCATTACTAAGGAAATCATACCAATGACCACACTTAGACAGAAATAAAGCGGATTAGCGACTGTAAATCTTACTTTCAAAAATATAATTACAAAAGCAAAACTCAGAACCATCGAAAAGAATCCCAGGATCGTGTTGCCTATTACCTTCCCCATCATAATGGTTGAAAACCTTGCCGGGCAGCAAAAGATAACCTCCAATGCTCCCATGAATCTTTCCCTGTCAATGTCCCCTGCAGATGAAAAGCTTATTGAACCCCACATAGTGGCGACAGCAGTCCCCAGCATTACATAGGATACAAGCATGCTGTTATCCTGACCTTCATATATCAGGTACATAGTCCAGGCAAATAGAATGGGGTAAATAATAATGGAAAATCTGAACATGGATCGTGAGAAAGATTGCTTCATTTGAAGCAGACAGGAGGAATATACGACTCTTAACATATTTTTCATATCATTCACCTACTATCATTTTCAGATATGCATCTTCGAGGGTAGTCTCGTTCATGAATGCTTTCAGTTTGCAAGGCTCATCCAAAGCGATTATCCTGCCTTTATCAATTACTGCAATCCTATTGCATAGCTCATCGGCCTCATGCATATAGTGAGTAGTCAGTAATATTGTTTTTCCTTCACGTGAAAGAAGCCTTATTATATCTCTCAGAGTTTTGGCACCTGAGGGATCCAGTCCTATTGTAGGTTCATCAAGAAACAATACTTCAGGATCGTTTACCATACCCCGTGCTATCTGCAGCCTCTGTTTCATGCCTTTGGAAAAGGTTTCCACCTTGTAATGAGCTTTATCTGAAAGACCTACCAGTTCAAGCAGCTTCTCTATTCTCTTTTTCTTAATCTTCTCGTCCACACTGTATAGGTCACAGAAATATGAGAGGTTATCCCATGCCGAAAGTCGCCAATACAGGCTTCGTTCTCCTCCAAATATGAAGTTGATTTTCTTTCTGAGCTTTTTTTCTTCGCCAAAGCATTTATATCCTAAGACAGTAGCTTGACCTGCCGTAGGAGCAAGAAGGGTGGTCAGTATTTTAATAGTACTCGTTTTGCCGGCTCCGTTAGGTCCCAGAAGTCCGAATATCTCTCCTTTTTCAACGCTGAAGGAAATACCATTTAGTGCATTGACAGTTTTTTTCTCTCTTTTCAGAATACCAAGATCAGTGTGGTAATCACGTTTCAGATCAATTACTTCAATAATACTCATACATAACCTCCTAATTATATCTAATTAGATAATATTCTAATTAGATATAATATACCACTAAATGGATGATTGTGCAACTAAAAACAAATGACATCGTCCATTCAAGACGATGTCATTATAAATATTTATTAAGAGAATCCAGAAGTTCTTTATAAACTGCTTTATTCAGACTGAAGTATTTTGTGTTTTTATCTCTCTCTTCATGTACCAGCAAAACAGATTTCAATAAATCAAGGTGGTGAGAGATAGTGGGAGTGGTAACTCTCATGATACCTGCTATTTCTTTGCCTGAGTACGGTTTATCCGAAAGGAGCTTCATAATTTCAAGTCTGTTTTTATCTCCCATTATTCGTAATATTTTTGCAAGTTCGACTGTATCAGCAGCCGAATTAACGGGGTTCACAGGATAAACCAGCAGTTGTGTTGTCTCGTTGAAAATCCTCATAGGTTTATGCCTGAAATAGTAGCTTGGTACAAAGATATATTTATTAAAGTCATATATTCGTTTGAATTTTTTGCCCATAATTTCCTGAGCGACGGTCAAAGGAGGTTTCTCCTTAAGCTCCTTGGAAACCTGCAGCAGCTTTTCACTGTAAATATCATAATTCAATACGTTTTCATATTTAATAAATCTATCCAGGCTATGAAGAATTTGTATAAAACCTTCTCTGAAGCTGTCTGTATCCTTTATCAGAGTTTCCAGTACATCAAGGCTCATTTCCTCAAAAAAGCTACAGTTTGAAATATACTCTTTTATATTATTGGAATTCCTGAATATTGCTTCAATATTTTCTTTAGATATTGCACCGCCGAGTAATATATAGATAAATTCAATGTCAGGAATGTTACGGATACATTCGACTATTTGGCTCAGTTCTGTCAGTTCGCTAATATGCAGAGCAAATTCGAAAAATTCAAGTCCTTTAAGCTGGAAGGTGCTAAGCCTGGACAAAAAATCCCGGTTTGCAGTATCAATTAATTCCGGCATTGGCGGATAATCCGGATTCTCTACACATAAATTCAGACAACTGACCATCTCTACAAAGTACAATGGCGAATTTTGTACTCTTAATTCAAAGCTATTGTTCATATTAATCATCCTTATCAAATAAGTAGTATCATTATACCATATATTGATCAAGCAGTCAGGGGTTAGTTTTGACTCCAATTATACAGTGTGGTTTTAAATCTATCAATAAAATTTCCATATAGGGGTTATAAAATAGTCATGTAAGATTTTTTTACCAAATAACAAATTTGAAAGGAAGTGTTCTATTTGAAAAAGATAACAATGATTTTGGTGATCCTGGTAGCAGCAGCAATGCTTTTTGCCGGATGTGGAGGCAAGGCTTCCGTTGTGGGCAAATGGCACAATGAAAATGAGGGAATGACTATTGAATTTTATGAGAATGGTGATGCCAATCTGGGTGGAACTCTGTACAAATATGAAATAATGAGCGACAACAAAATTAAGTTTCAGCAGAATCCCGTGGAAAATCCTGAGGTTATAGACTACAAATTAAGCGGAAATACCCTGGAAATCGATGGACAAGTATTTAAAAAGCAATAAGTAAGGCACCTTAGGTAAGAACCTTTGAAAGGATTAATCCTGAAGGTTCTTACATCTATTTATCTGCTGATGCGCCTGCTGCTTAGTAATGCAAATGTCATCCTGAGCGAAGCGAAGGATATTGATCCTCAAGCAATACTTTGGGTAACTGTATAGTACATAGTTTATGTAAAAGCTTCTTCACTGCGTTCAGAATGACATTATGCAGGGCGTTGAAGTCATTTTTGCATAATAAATGATAATACCTTTTTAATCAGAATAATCTGTGCAATATTAATTATACAAAAAGTAAAATATATTTGACACCAAATAATGTGAGTGGTATTCTAGGCATAGAGGTGATGAAATGGGGAAGAATTTGAAGCTTAAATCATCAAGAGCAGCTAAGGATATGTCACAAAAGGATCTGGCGGATACTGTCGGAGTGACAAGACAAACTATCAATGCAATTGAAAAAGGAGATTATAACCCTTCAATCAACCTATGTATTGCAATTTGTAAGGCATTGGGCAAAACTCTTGACCAATTATTCTGGGAGGATGATGAAAATGAGTAAAAATGTTTTGGATGAAATGCAGCTGCAAAGAAGGAACAGGTTCGGAAACCAGTCTTTTATGCTGATGTTTTATCTTTTGATGGCAGATATCGGCCTTTATGGCTTCGGATTCAGATGGCTGAAATACCCGCTTAATGTATTTACTATAATGCTTATATGTATGACCTATTATCTGGTACGTGTAATACTGGGTAATGCTTACGTAGGGCCTCAATCCAGGGAAAAGCATAAAATAAGAATGGTGTTGTATCCGGCAGCCATAGCTGTACTTGCTGCAGCGGCAGTAGTACTGATTTCACAGAAAGGCTTTGTGATGGCTCAGACTCAGGGCGACAGCGATAAGGGGGCAATGATCCTGTTCACTGTATCAGTGGTTTTCTTTACTATTGCACTTATAGTCGGCGTCATAGCAAAGAGGCAGAACATAGAGGACGAGGAGTAGAATGCCGGAACTCCCGCAAGAGTGCGGCTGATGTCGGGATTGTTATATATCTTCCTTTCAAGACAAAAATTATTGTATAATATATAGAGCAGCGATATTTACAATTATATGCAGAAAGCTAAGGTGTTAATTATGGATTTTATTCTTGGAAGCAATCCTCCTGTAGGCGAATGTGGCATATCATATGAATTTCTTTTTCAGCAAAGCAATCTGCTTGTGAAGAAGCTGGAGAAAGCCTATACAATACCTGACTCTGAGGAGCTTACATATCTGGAGGGCAGGTTTGCAGGCAGACTATATATAGGGAGTCTGGATGGCCATTCCTGTTATACTGCAAGATATCCGGAGGGTGTAACAATACCTGAAGGGTTTGAATTTCTAGG
>Ga0196971_1000316_pt1 | contig 42212 bp, 75 predicted proteins | sample S1v_1013CmetaG_FD_148660 | JGI IMG/M metagenome (GOLD analysis project Ga0196971, IMG submission 148660) | Soil microbial communities from Anza Borrego desert, Southern California, United States - S1+v_10-13C | ecosystem: Environmental > Terrestrial > Soil > Desert | place: USA: California... | reverse complement strand
GATGCTTTCAGACTGTTGCACGGTTCTTCTCCACAGTTTTCCATTGCCGGCCCTTGGCCCCCATCTCTCGGAGGTTGGCCTTCTGAGTGCCGACGCTCAGGTGGTCGGGGTTGCAGCAGAGCGGCGTGTCGCAGCGGTGCATCACGACCGCTCCGTGATATCCGGGCACGTCGGGGAGGGGGCCGCGCGCGAGGGCGTAGGCGACGCGATGGGCGCGTTGATAGCGACCGAACACGTTGACGTTCCCGTAGCCGTGTCGGTCGGTAGAGCGAGACCAGAGCCAGCAGCCGGTGTTCGGCTCGAACTCCACCTTCGACCAGAACCGAGACGCGAAATCGGGGTGCTGGCGCAGCGTCCGTTCCGGCTTGTCGCCGCCAATGGCCCGCACCGCCGCCATGGCGATCTCGGGTGCGATGCTGTCGGACTGTTTCACGGGTTCCTCCGGGCGCGAGCGATGGCGCCGTAGTCGGTTGCGACCCTGAACAGGGCCGAGGCATAGGCGGGCTGGTAGGTGCGGACCTGCCGCGCGCGCTTCAGGAAGTGCAGGCGCAGGGCGGGCAGCTCGTCGTCGGGGATCCATTCGTGATCAGCGACGAGGGCAGGCCGAGCACTGGCAGCGCCGACAGGGGTTACGGCCGCAGGCCGGAACGAACCAAGACTACCGTCCATTGGATTCACCATGGGGAGGGGAGACGATGCGGTAGGCGACGATGTCGCAGCTGGGGCTGCCAGCGTTCGCGACCCAGTTGCTGTCGGTGGGATCGGGGTCGTCCCACCAGCCAGCACGATCGGGATCGCCCGTCTCTGTTCCGCCCCGCAGCCGCACGAGAACCTTGGTCTCTGGCGCCACCGGCAAGCCCTTGCCGTCGTGTTCGATCCACTCGCTCACGACCCACCCCCCACCAGAACAGCCAGACCCCCAAGGGCGATGGCGATGAAGGCGATTGCGGCGAACCCCGGCAGCAGGACCACCACGCCGTAGCGGATGAACCGATGGCCCAACGCGTGGGTGAGATGCACGCAGTCCTCCAGCGCGGCGGGGAAGAACGACGCGGCGGCTTGAAGGTCACGCAGCCACGCGGGGCGGGGGCGGCGGTCGCCCATGAACTGGACGAGGGGGGTCATGCGCCTGCCCCGTAGCCGACGGACACCTTCCACGCCGGAACGCGTGCCCGCAGTTCGTCGCCGTAGTAGACCGCGAAGAACGGCTGGTAGTCGCCGACCCCGTGCTCCTTGTAGGCGACGATGGCCGTACAGCCGCAGGTGCCGACGCTGTGCGACGTTCCCTGCTCGTCGTCGTAGTAGATGCCGAGAACAGGGCGGGGGTCGTCATAGATCAGGCAGGGGTCAGTCATAGGTCTCAGTCCTTCTTGAGAAAGGGCCGCGAGATCATCACAAGGACCACGCAGGCGATTGAGATGGTCAGCATCAGGCGCGCTCGCAGCGCCAACCCTTCGTGGCGTGCAGCCGCCAGGCGCGGTCGCCGAAGCGCTCCGTGCGGATGATGTGGAAACCGGCTGGGCGAGCCCGCCCCCGCGCGCCGCGGTTCATCATGGCGTTCAGGCGGTAGCTAAGCTTGGACATGGTGTTGCTCCGAAATGGGCCGCCAGTGGCCCGCGATGATTTGCCGGGCGCGCCGCCGGGCGTTCGCCGCCTCGTGGTGCGGCACCGAGGGGGTGCAGGAGACGGGGATCAGCCACGTGGCCGCGTCGTTCCAGACGACCACCCGGTGATGATTGTGCGGCGCATGTTCGAAGGCGCAGTGGAAGCCGTGGGGCCCCACTTCAGCCGCTACTGCGGCCAGCGCCTCGCGTTCGTGCCGCTTCAGACGGATGATGCTCACGCAGCTTCTCCGTAGCTAGCAGCCAGCCAGCGGCAGGCTTCTTCCATTGCGTTGCTGAGGTCGGTCAGGGCGCGTTCCAGGAACTCCCGCTGTCCGTCCTTGGCTGTCGCCAGTTGGTCGGTGAGCGAGGCTTTCAGGGACGAAGGGCGGTCCACCGCGCGGTTGGGGGAGAGGCCGAAGCCGTTCTCAACGACCGTTCCTCCGCTGCTCCAGAACAGGAGCCTGCCTTTAGGGGGGAGGCGCATTACGCGACCTCCGCCGGGAAGTTGTCGCGGTCGATCACATGGGCCGTCATCTGAGCGTCTACGAAGGCGGCGGCGGCTTCCTTGGTGCCGTGAAGGCGAAGTCCGATCCGCACCCGGTCCTTGTTGGTCCAAGCCAGCGCGTAGCCAGCCTGTCCGTGGTCGCCGTAGACCGGGCTGATGGCGTAGTCGGTGCCGTCCTGGTCGAACGCAACGAGACCGCCGCAACCATCTTCGATCCAGCGGAGGCCCATCACGCACCCCCTTCAGCCATGAGGGCGGGGTCTTCTCCACGGGCCTTGGAGAGAGCGGCGCGGAGCATGTGCACCGGGTCGCCCTTCGACCAGTCGCCGTCCATGTTGCCGGTCAGGAGGCCCAGCGCGCACTCGGCAGCGTCGTACAGCTCTGGCGCGGCGGCTATCAGGCGGGCGTTGACTTCCTGCTCGTCGCAAGAGGCGAAGCCATCGGCCTCGTCGTGGGTCTGGAACAGCAGCACCGCCCCGCCGGCACCATCGAGCGCGTAGATGGACAAGTCGCCCTCGTCCACGTCCCAAGGCCCCGGCGTAAAGCTGACCTTGCCCATCACACCCCCTCCGCCACGGCGTCAGCCAGGGTCATCAGGTCGGGGGTTTCACCGCTGAACCACTCGTCATGGCGAGCGCAGTCCACACAGACGAACGCGCCGTTGCCCATGGAGTAGAGCTTGTCGGCAGGCTCGTGGGTCGGGCACCAGTCGCACTCGAACTCGGTGCGCTCCTGCGTGATGCCGAACTGGTCGAACCAGCTTTCGCCAAAGTCGTCGGCGGGCGGGGAGGGGAAGTGGTGGAGGGCGGTCATCAGCGGAGCCCCTGCTTCACGGCCCACGCGGCGCGGTGCTGTTCGTCGAGCGACACCGACGGTTCGCCCTCGAACTGCGCCGTGTAGGCGGCCTCGCAGCGGTTATCGAAGCATGACGGGCAGATGATCTCGCCGTAGGCCTCGAAGGCTTCCGCGTTGGCTTCGGCCAGGGACACGGCCTCGCCGCAGCCTTCGCAGAACCAGCTTTCGTCGGCCGGGAGAATGGGGGTGAGGGCGTTCATTGGACGTGGCCCCAGGTCCGGCGACCGCGCACGCTGCGAACGGCGCTCGACGTCACGCCCAGGGTGCGGGCAAGCGAGGCGGCGGAGTCTTCGCTTGCCCGAATGAGGCGCACGAGCGGCTCGGTCAATTTAGCGCGGGGGTGACCTTCGCCGAGCGCGACCGTGGTCGAGCCTCGTCCCTTGTCGTGCTGGTCCCGCATGTTCTGCGCGTGGGTCCCGAGCCACAGGTGGTCGGGGTTGACGCAGGCACGCACATCGCAGTGATGGCAGACGCACAGGCCCGCCGGGATAGCGCCCCGTGCCAGTTCGAACGCCACGCGGTGTGCTTGGCGCTTCTTGCTCTCGGTGCAGATCAGGCCATAGCCGGTCCGGGTGAGTTGCCCGGAGAAGAGCCAGCATCCGCCGTTCGTGTCGAACTCGGTCAGCGATGCGAGCTTCTCGGGAAGTGGTGGCCTTCGGGCCATGTCAGGTGCCTCCGTCTATGGGAGGCACTGTGCCTTAGCGGCACATCATCGTCAACCAGAAAAGTGCTGTTACGGCACTATCTCAGCGGGACTGCACCGCGCAGGTCCCGAGCGAGACGTACACGCTGTCCAGCAGAGTGGCGGCTTCTGAGTAGGTGGTGAGGTCGTCGGCGACCTTTGCGACGACCCCCCGGCCTGGCACGTCGATGGTCAGATAAGACCCGCTGCGGGTGATTGTGGCGTCGTATCCGTCGCAGCCCTTGGCGTCGCAGCGGAAGTACACCCCACCCTGTACGTTGAGGGCAGAGTAGCTGCCGCTGGTCGGGATGGCGCGACACTCGTGCTGCGGGCTGCACAGGTACTTCGTCACGGGCGTACAGACCACCAGGTCCTCCGCTCTCGCACGAGACGCCAGCGCAAGAACCGAGACGACAATCACCACGGCGATCCGTCGCCCTACATACTTGTGGCTTAGCATCCGGTGCATGGCTAGCCGCGCCTCGCCCTGTTGCGTTGGTACTCGATGAAGTCGGCCGCCTCGGCTCTCTCCGCGTCCGTCCAGCTCGACCACAGGGCGTCGAGGCTCTGGTCGCCGGGTGCGCGCGAGATGAGGTCCCACACATTGCAGCCGAACACCGTCGCGGCTGCGACGAGGAAGTCCTCGTCGTACGGGCGGTGCCCGTTTTCCACCTTGTTCACGTCGGTACGGCCCCAAGCCCGCGGCTTCTTCTGATCCTTGCGCAGCGGAAAGTTCGCGGCGGCATCGGTCATGAGCGAGGCCAGTTCCTGCTGAGACATTTCGCGACCTGTGCGCTCGGAGATCCGAGAGACGCGCCAATGGAAGATGAAGTGCGGCGGGCGTTGCATCGGCACAGTCTGCGCGGCGAACGCCCCGCGATCTGTACCTCTATCGGCACACAAGCCTTGACGAACAGAGTGCCGATGCGGCACACTGCCTTCGTGATGAACCTCTCCGACCGCATGAAGGACCTGGGCCTGACCGACGACGCGCTGGCGAGGGCGATAGATGTCTCGCGTCCTTATGTGACGCGGCTTCGCAACGGCACGCGCAAGCCTTCGATTGAGGTAGCGGCGAAGATCGAGCGCCTTACAGGACTGCCCGCCCGCTCATTCGCGAGTGAGGCATGACCTACACCGCCTGTTCCATGCGCGCGCACGCCTCGGCCTGCACCAGCACGGCGATGGCGGCCTCTATGGTCTCGGCCTCCGACGAGCGGATGGACGGCGAAGCGTTGAGGATTTGCAGCCGGTTCCGCAGGGCGTGCCGGGCGTTCTTGATGCGCTTGGGTTCGGCCGTGACGACGAAGGCGGTCACGATCACCTGTAGGACGGCGGGGCTCACTGGCAGCATTCAACTTCCCTCCACAGGGGAAATGAGCGGCCAATTCATCAAATGTTGCAATTGGGCGGAACGTCCGGAAACGGTTAAGGAATCGTGGCCGAAAGGCGGCAAACGCGCGATTTCCGTTACGGGATCGGCAACAGGCCCGGCTGAGCCCTGCAACTCGAACGGGAACCTTCACCGTAACGTGACAACGCGCCGCAGGAGCCGCGCCGCTTTCGCGCGTGAAGCCGTCCGTGGTCGCACGATTTTCCAACTCGTCAGGGTCTCCCCACCCCCCTCCACCCTGACGACAGCGAGCGGCGTGGCCTCGTCAGCCCGCCGCTCGCGCCCCTTTCGCCGCCTTCAGATACTTCGCGGCTGCCCGAACCAACGGGCCGTCGATCTCTCCCAGTCGCAGCGCCTGTTCCACCAGCCCTGCCGCGACCTGAATGCACTGTTCCGCCCGAACCTCCATCCGACTGTCTCCCGCCCGGTGAGGGCCGTTCCATGAGCAGCATCATGGAGCAGGCGATGTCGGATTTCTTGCCGCGCGATCGGCAAACTCTCGTGCAGGTCATTCAGGGCTGGGTGCGGGGTTCCGCCAAGGAAGTCGCGCGGGCGTGGGGCGTGGACCCCGCGACGGCCGAGAACGTCCGCAAGGGCGTGGTTTCAACGAAGACGCTGCAACGCGCGATGGCGGCCGAAGGTTGGCCCCTGGTGCTGGCGCTCGGCCATGCGGCGACCGGCAAGAGCTACGAAGAATGGTTGGAAGATGAACTCACCAAAGCACGGTCGGGCGCCGCCCGGCTCGAAGCCCTCGCTGAGCGCAGTCGTATCGCGCGAGGCCAAGATCCTCGCCCTGACCCTGCTGGGTCACAGCGCTCGTTTGCTCCGATGGATCGGCGAGGGAGCGGCGAGCGTCGAAGCGTGGGCGTTCGAGACGCTTAAGCACACGAAGAAACTGCGGGGCTGATCCCCGCCGGCCAAGGGCGTTGGCCGTAGAGAAGGAAGTCGGGGAATGAGCGACAACACGAACACGTCGTCCGGCGGCATTGGGCTGCTCGGCTCTCTGGGCCTGCTGCTCATCGGCCTCAAACTTGTCGGCGTCATCGACTGGCCGTGGTGGTGGGTGCTCCTGCCGCTCTACGGCCCGGTCGTCGCCGTGCTGTTCCTTGCGGTCGTCATCGTCGCGCTGGACCGGTGATGATCCTCTCCCTCTTCCACAAGATCACCGGCTCCTTCCGCTACGCCTCCTTCCAGAGGAAGTGCAAGCGAGAGCAGGACGCCGCCCGCAAGAAGCACCGCGCCGTCAAGCCGTGGCAGCAGATCCAGCAGGACCGGCTCCACGCGATGCTCCGGGGGGATTACCCGTGATCGCCCTGTCCCTCCCGTTCCCCCCATCCGCTAACCGCCTCTGGCGAGCCGTGAACGGCCGCAACATCAAGTCCGCGGTCTATCGCGTATGGGAAGCCGAGTGTGCGGGCTGCATCCTTGCCCAGCGCATCGGCAGGGCGATTGACGGCCGCTACGCCATCACCATCGACGCCGACCGGCCCGACCGCCGCAAGCGCGATCTCGGGAACCTGGAAAAAGCCGTGAGTGACGCGCTCGTGTCCTGCGGCCTGGTCCGCGACGACTCCGACGCTGACGAGATCACCATCCGCTGGAGCGAGCGAGAGCCCGGCAAGGGCGCCGCCGTCCACATCACCCTGACACCGAGGGACGCATGACCTTCGATTACGTCGCCAATGGCCGCAACGCCTCGGCGGCCTACGCCGAGTTCAAGCGCGGCTGGCCTGCGGTCCCGTCGTGCCCCCGCGAGCAGGACCGCCGGTTTCAGCGGGTCCTGGCCGCGCACTTCGCCGGCGTCGCCCCTGACCTGTCCGTTCGCCGCGCGCCGCCCGCCCGCGAGGTTGCGGAGGCGTGCCCTGCCGAACCGGTCCGGCGCTCCATCCCCCTGCCTAAGTGGCGCGTCATCCTCAGCGAGGTCGCCGCGAAGCATCGCATACCCGAGCGCGACATCATCGGCCCCTCCCGCAAGCGTCGGGAGACGACGGCCAGGTATGAAGTCTACTGGCGGCTGAACCACGAGCTTGGACTGTCCCTGCACGCCATCGGCCGCCGCATCGGTCAACGCGATCACTCGTCGGTCCATCACGGGCTCGTTCAGCACGAAGCGCGGATGCTTCGGGAAGGGCGGGCCGCCGCGTGAGCATCGCCCTGATGACGCAGGCATGGCGGCTGGACCTGTCCCCCACGGACAAGATGGTCCTGCTCGCCCTCGCGGACGCCGCCAACGACGATGGCGTGTGCTGGACCGCTCTACGCTCGAAGAACCCCGAGAAGCTGGACCTGCTGACCAAGTGCTCCCTGAGCGAGCGGGCCATTCAGGGGGCGATCAAGCGGCTGTGCGAGGCGGGCTACCTGACCCGCACGGAGCGGCCGGGGAAGGGCGTTCTCTACCATGTGGACCCCCGCAGCAAATGCGCCCCGCAGGACGTGCGCCCCGCAGGAAACGACGTGGACCCCCGCAGCTCCTGCGGGGAAACCGTAAGTAACCCTCATACCTCAGAAGCTATCGCTTCTTCGGACAGTGCGCGCGCGCATGATTTCCCGATTTTCTGGGAGGCCTATCCGCACAAGGTCGGCAAGGCGAAGGCGAAGGCCGAGTGGGACGCCGCCCGCAAAGCCTCGAAGCCCGAGAAGCGCCTGCCCAGCCTCGCCGCCGTGCTCGCTGCCGTCGAAGCCTACAAGCTCGCCAAGCCCGAGGACCGCGCGTGGTGCAACCCCTCGACCTGGCTGCACCAAGGCCGCTGGAACGACGAGCACACCACGACCCCCTCCGGCCAGCCTCCGCCGACAGGCCCCCGCACCGCTGTGAGCAACGACTTCCTTGCCGACCGTGACCGCATCCTGGAGCAGATCCAATGAACTACACCGGACGCTATTCAGGCCCCTTCGACATCACTGTACCGCTGGAGTTCTACGAGCGGGCGGTCGCGGTTCTCGGCAGCGAGGGCTCGGCGGACGCCTACCTGCATGGCGCCCGGCTCAAGGACGGCCGGCTGCTGCCCCGAACGCAGACGGCATGGGAGTTCCTGCGCAACCACGAGGGCTTCCGCAAGCTGCTGGTGCAGGAGCAGGTGGACCTGCTGAAGCCCCCGCCGTTCGTGTGGCAGGGCGGCCCCGGCCGGAACGAGTTCGCCCGGCGCGTGAGGGCGGCATGACCAACCCCACCCCCTCCCAGGACAAGGCACGGGACGGCTCGACACCCCGTAAGCCCCTCGCCGAGCGTATAGCCCAACGCGTCCGCACCCTCTCCCGTCTTGGGGTCAAGGTCGTGTCCGTCATTCCGGGGAGCGCGCTGTGATCATCGCAGGAACCCCAGCCGTTTGGGACGCCGAAGCCGAAGCCTGCAGCATGGGCGTGGCCGACTACGAGCGGGCCATGCGCGAGAAGCGGATCGACGCGGCGGTGCGGCTCGGGCTCATGGGCGTGATGCACTACGGCGTGGTGTTCCGCGAGTGGCTGAAGCGCGGCCAAGTCCCCGCCCTCTACGTCCATCGCATCCGCAAGGAGTTCTCCCGCAATGGCTAAGCCCCAAACGGCAGGCCAGCGGGAATGGCAAGTCTCCGCCTGCAAGGGCAAGGCCCGCTTCGCCAATGGAACCCTCGCCCATCGTGTCGCCAAGGAGCGCGCGAAGAAGAAGGGCGCGGTGATCGTCTACCACTGCCGCTGGTGCGGCCAGTACCACCACGGGAGGCCCCAGTGAACGCAGCCCTGAACATATGGCCGTGGCGCTCCCTCGGCGTCGATACGAGAATGCAGGCTGATTTCGTGGAGTGGTTCGGCCTGTCTTCCACCGAGGCCAGGATTCTCGAAGCGCTCTACCTCGCCAAGGGCTGGCTCACGCACAAGCAGCTCGCCCTCATCAGCAGGCCCGGAGGCGGATCGGTCGGCGCGGTGAAGAACCACATCGCCAACATTCGGGAAGCCCTCGACCGTGGAGGCATCGAACAGATGTCCGGCCTCGAAGGAACCCGCTGGTACGGCAACCGTCTCACGGAACGCGGCCTCACCGAATGCGATGCGGCGCTGAACTCCATGCACGGCCTTGTCGGGGAGTTCGACTGATGGCAGCGAGAGGCCGCCCAACCACATACACGCAGAAGGCAGCGGAGGAGATATGCGAGCGCCTGTCTAAAGGTGAGCCGCTGGCGTCGATCTGCCGTGATGAGCACATGCCCGCCGTTCGCACTGTCTCGGATTGGAAGAAGGCTCACGAGGCGTTTGCCGCCGACTTCGCACGCGCGCGCGAAGATGGTTTCGATGCCCTGGCGGCCGAGTGTCTGGCTATCGCAGATTGTACCGCGCACGACACGGTGCTTGTCGGGCCGGAGGATGCCCCGCGAGAGGCGGCCAACACGGAATGGATCAGCCGCTCGAAGCTGCGAGTGGAGACGCGCCTGAAGCTTCTCGCGAAGTGGGACCCGAAGCGCTACGGGGAGCGCCTGACGACGGAGATCAGCGGTCCCGATGGCGGCCCGATCCAGACCATCGTTGACCGCCCCCCCAACGAAACGCGCGAGGAATGGCTAGAGCGCCGGAACAGGGAGTTGGGCCATGTGGGCGCCGCAGCCGGGACCGCAGACTGAAGCGATCACGGCGACGTGGTGTGATGAACTGTTCTACGGCGGCGCGGCGGGCGGGGGGAAGTCAGACTTCCTGCTGGGCGACTACCTTCAGGACGTTCAGACCTACGGGCAGGCGTGGCGCGGCATCCTGTTCCGCCGCACCTTCCCCGAGCTAGAGGAGCTGCTGGCGCGCGCCCGAGAAATCTACCCGCAGACCGGCGCGACATGGAACGAGCAGAAGCGCACATGGTCGTGGCCGAACGGCGCGAACCTGAAGCTCAGGTACTGCGAGAGCGAGCGAGACGTGACCCGCTACCAGGGTCACCAGTACACATGGGTGGGCTGGGACGAGCTGACGCAGTGGGCGAACCTGTTCTGCTACCGCTACCTGCGCAGCCGCCTGCGCTCCGCTCACAGTGTGCCGACAAAGCGCATCAGGGCGGCGGCGAACCCCGGCGGCGCTGGCCACCTCGCGGTGAAGGCGTACTTCATCGACCCGGCGCCTATGGGCTATCAGCCGATACGGGACGCGGACACCGGCATGGAGCGCATGTTCGTGCCCGCGCTGCTGACCGACAACGCGGCGCTGCTGCGCAATGACCCGAACTACGCCGGTCGCCTTCGCGGCCTCGGCGGGCAGTTGGCGAAGGCCATGCTCGATGGCGACTGGAACGTACTGGAGGGCGCGTTCTTCGACTGCTGGAGCGCGAGCCGCCATGTGGTGCGACCGTTCGAGATCCCGGCGACGTGGGCGCGGTTCATGTCTGGGGACTGGGGCTCAGCCAAGCCGTTTAGCTTCGGCTGGTGGGCTATCGTGGACGACGCGTTCATAACCCCGTGCGGCGTCACCCTGCCAAGGGGCTGCATCGTGCGCTATCGCGAGTGGTATGGATCGACCGGCGAGCCGAACGAGGGGCTGAAGATCCCCGCCGAGCAGGTAGGTCGTGGCCTGGTTGAGCGCATGGGCGGGGTGTTCGCCCCTGATGGGAAGATCGCCACGCGCCCGACCGAGCGCCTGACATACGGCAGGCTGGACCCGGCGGCCTTCGCCTCGGACGGCGGCCCGTCCATTGCCGAGCGCCTGCACCGGGGCGCTGATCACGTCATCGCGTTCACTCGTGCGGACAATGCGCGGGTGTCGGGCCGGGGAGCGATGGGCGGTTGGGACCAGATGCGCGCCCGGCTGATGGGCGATGAGGACGGACTGCCGATGATCGCGACCTTCTCCACGTGCCTCGACAGCATCCGCACGATCCCGGCGCTTCAGCACGACCGCAACCGGCCCGAGGACGTGGACACGGACGGCGAGGACCACGCAGGCGACGACTGGCGCTATGCCTGCATGTCGCGGCCGTGGGCGAAGCAGCCGAAGCAGCCGGACAAGCCCAGGGATCGCTACGCCCGCAAGCCGCGCTCGGCGTCGGGATGGGCCGCGTGACAACCGCGCCCTGAACTACAAGCTGTTGCGCCCGCAAAGGCCGTGACCACAATGGCTGGCGATCCAAGGAGCAGCCATGCCGCGCGGTCGCCGTAAGCCCAAAATCGGTCCGGAAGACAAGGTGGTCGCCGTCACCGTGCAGGACGACGAGACGGGGATGCTGGTCTCGCAGTCCATCGACGCGTTCGCGCAGGCCGCTGTCGAGGTCGATGAGGCCGTGGTCGCCGCCCAGCCACAGGCTGGACCGGACGGCGCGCTCTACGACTGGACCCCGGTCACGGACGACCCGCACGTCTGGAGCGAGGACGAAACCCCGCTTGGGCTGGTCATCAGCGTCACGCGCTTGTCGCCCGGCGGCAACGTCGCGTTCTCCGAGGTGGTGAAGGGCGATGCTCCGGCCGCCCGCCTGCGTCTCGCCGCGCGGGTGTCCGCGTGAGCGTACCGATGGTGGTAGCGCTGGTAGGGACCGGATTCGTGTTCGGGCTCTTCGCCGCTCTGGTCGGCTGGCTCATGCGTGAGATGGCGAATAGCCCGCTGGGGTCGCCTCCGGGCCGCGCCCGCCGCGTGCCGCAGATCGACCCGTGGACCGGCCCGCATGGCTGATTACACCGAAACAGACGACACCGAACTCCTCGCCAAGTTCACCGACTGGGACAAGGCGCTGGACGGCCACTGGGGCAAGTGGCGCCGCGAAGCCCGCGAGATGTACCGCTTCGTCTCCGGCGAGCAGTGGTCCGCCGAGGATGAGGCCGAGCTGAAGGACAAGGGCCGTATCGCCCCCGTCTTCAACCGCGTCGGGCCGATGATCGACGCCGTGTCGGGCGCTGAGATCAGCAACCGCCAGCAGGTGCAGTACTTCCCCCGCGAGATCGGCGACAGCGGCGTGAACGAGGTGCTGTCCAAGGGTGCCGAGTACTTCCGCGACGAGTGCGATGCGGGCGTGGAGGAATCCGACGCCTTCCGGGACGCGCTGATCTGCGGCCTCGGCTGGACCGAAACGCGGGTGGACTACGAGGAGGACCCCGAGGGGAAGATCCTGGTGGACCGCATCGACCCGCTGGAGGTCCTGGCCGATCCCATCGCCCGCAAGCGCAACCTCGCCGACGCGCGATACGTCCGCTGGCGCAAGCCGTACTCTAAGTCCGAGTTCGAGGCCCTGTGGGGCAAGGACAAGTGGCCCGAGGGCAGGGAAGAGGCCCCGGTTCACCACACCGACCCGCGCGACGCCTACGAGGGCGACGATCAGGCGGACGCGAACGAGGTCTATGTCCGCTGCTACCAGTGGTACGACACCGAGACGGTCGTGCTGGTGGAGGACCCGGCCAATCCGGACGTTCCCCTGCGCGTGCCGGTGGACGAGTTCGACAAGCTGGAGGAGGAGGCCAAGGCCGAGGGCCGCGTGCTCAACTCCACCCGCGTGAAGCAGCGCCGCTACCGCAAGGCCGTGGTGGCGGGCGACACGATCCTCGAACAGGGCGCGCTTCCCGATGGGGAGTTCACCCTGAAGTGCATCACCGGCAAGCGGGACCGCAACCGCGGCGTCTGGTACGGGCTGGTGAAGCCCATGCAGGACCCGCAGAAGTGGGCCAACCAGTTCTTCAGCCAGCTTCTCGCCATCCTCGCCAGTTCGGCCAAGGGCGGCCTGATCGCCGAGCGGTCGGTCGTCGATGACGTGCGCACCTTCGAGCAGGACTGGGCCAAGCACGGCTCCATCAGTTGGGTGCAGGGCGGGGCGTTGCAGGCCGGGAGCATCCAGCCCAAGCCGCCCGCCGTGGTTCCCCCGCAGATCGTGCCGATGATGGAGTTCGCCATCGCCTCGATCCGCGACACGACCGGGGTCAACCAGGAAATGCTGGGGATGGTGGACCGGGACCAGGCCGGGGTTCTGGAGCATCAGCGCAAGCAGGCCGCCTACGGCATCCTCGCCGACTTCTTCGACAGCCTGCGCCGCTACCGCAAGCAGCAGGGCCGCCTGTTGCTGAAGCTGATGCGCTACCTCGACGGCCAACTGATCCGCATCGTCGGCGACAACGGGGACGCGCAGTACGTCCCCCTGTCCATGCAGCCGGAGACGGCGAAGTACGACGTGGTGGTGGACGAAGCCCCGGCCGGCCCGAACCAGAAGGAGCGGGTGTGGTCGATGATCATGCAGATGACCCCGCTCTTGAAGGATATGCCGCCGGAGCTGTGGGCGAAGATGGTCCGCTACTCGCCGCTGCCGACCGCGCTCGCGACGGACATCGCCAAATTCCTGTCCGAGCCGCCTGAGCCCGACCCTGCGGAAGAACAGATGCAGCAGCTCACCATCGCCGACGCGCAGGCGACCGTGGCCGAGAAGCAGGCGGGCGCCCAGCAGAAGCAGGCGCAGGCGAAACTGAACTTCTCCAAGGCCATCTCCGAGATCGGCCAGATGTACCTAGCCGGGATGCAGGGCCAACAGGCCGCTACGCCCGGCGATCCCCAGCAACAGTTCTAAGGGCGAACCATGAGCGATGCATACTTCACCGAGTCCGACGCTCCCGAAGTCGAGACCGAACAGCCTCCCGTGGATGACGCAGGTGCTGGCGGCGCTGATGACGCACCGCCTGCCGAGCAGGCCGAGCCCGAGAAGCCCCGAGGCGACCCCGCCATAGCCCTGAAGGCCGAGCGGGCAGCCCGTCGCGCCGAGAAGCGCGAGTACGAGCGCCGGTTCCAGGAGATGGAGGCCCGGCTTCAGCAGTACGCCGCGCCCAAGCCGGAAGCCCCGGCCAAGCCGATCAGCGTGCAGGACGATCCCATCGGCGCGCTGGAGCAGATTCACCAGCGGTTCGAGACGATCCAGCAGCAGCAGGCGCGCGAGGCGCAGGAGCGCGAGCAGGCCACGCGGTTCCAGCAGCAGGTGGCGCAGGTCGAGGCCACGTTGAGCGAGTACGAGGCCGAGTTCGCCGAGGACCATCCGGACTACCAGAAGGCCGCCGAGTACCTGACCGTCTCGCGTACGCAGGAATACCAGGCCATGGGCTACAGCCCGGCCGAGATCCAGCACGCCCTGCGGGTGGAGTACCTCGGCATCACGGACCGTGCGGTGAAGGCCAACAAGAACCCGGCGGAAGTGTTCTACAACCTCTCCAAGCAGCGGGGCTTCACGGCCGAGCAGCGTGCGCCGGGCGCCATCGACAAGATCAAGGCCGGCCAGCAGGCGAACGCCGGGCTGCAAGGCGGCGGTCGCGGCGGCAAGGAACTGACCATCGAGTACATCAACACGCTGGAGGGCGATGCCTTCGACAAGGCGTGGTCGCAGTTCCAGCAGCAGCAGCGACGAAGCGCCTGACCCCGAGCGGCCCCGGCCGCACCCATGCCCCCTGAGGCGAAGCGGCCCCCGGCGCACACCGGGGGTTTTGCTTAGCAACGCGGCCCTGAACCTAAGCCGCTGGCTTTCCGGCGGGCATCTGGCAGGCTCCAATCACCCCTTACGGGAGACGACTGATCCACGCACGGATCGCAGGGTTCCGCGAGCCCATGAGTCGCGAGGCGTAGGCCCCCACGGACGGGAGGCGAAGGCGAAAGCCATCCCCTTTTCAACCGTGAGAGACCAATGTCCGCTACCGAATACGGCGTAAACGCCCCGGAAGTCGTCAAGCTCTGGTCGAAGGCCCTTTACCGGGAGTCGATCAAGGAATCCTTCATCGGCCGCTTCATCGGCGACGGTCCGTCCGCGCTCATCCAGCGCAAGAACGACCTGAAGAAGTCCGCGGGCGACCGCATCCGCCTGACCCTGCGCATGAAGCTGACCGGCGCCGGCGTGCAGGGCGACGACACCCTCGAAGGCAACGAGGAGTCGCTGTCCACCTACACCGACGACATCCTGATCAACCAGCTTCGCCACGCCGTGCGCGTGAAGGGCAAGATGACGGAACAGCGCGTTCCGTGGTCGATCCGCGAGGAGTCCAAGGACGGCCTCAAGGACTGGTGGACCGAGCGCCATGAAGTCGCGTTCATGAACCAGATCGCCGGCAACGTCGCTCAGACCGACACGAAGTACACCGGCAACCAGGCGGCGCTGGCCGCGACCTCGATCCTGCGCGGCGGCGACGCCACCACGGACCAGGGCATCGACTCGTCCGACCTGTTCACCCTGACGCTGATCGACCGGGCCGTGACGACCGCCAAGCTGGCCTCTCCGGGCTTCCGCCCGCTGAAGATCGGCGGCAAGTCGAAGTACGTCTGCTTCCTGCACCCTTACCAGGTGGAGCAGATGCGGACCTCGACCACGACCGGCCAGTGGCTCGACATCCAGAAGGCCGCCATGCAGGGCGGCGACGTGTCCAACAACCCGATCTACTCGGGTGCGCTGGGCGAGTACAACGGCGTCATCCTGCACGAGAGCCAGTACCTGCCCAAGGGCGTCCACTCGACGGCCCTGACCGCCGTGGACAACACCCGCCGCGCCGTCTTCTGCGGCGCCCAGGCCGCGGCCATCGCCTTCGGCGGCGACAGCAACGGCGTGAATGACCCGGCGTGGCAGGAAGAGCTGTTCGACTACGGCAACCAGCTCGGCGTCAAGGCAGGCTTCATCTACGGCCTGAAGAAGACCCAGTTCAACAGCGCCGACTTCTCGTCGCTGGTCATCTCCACTTACACGGCCGGGTGATCGCCATGAGCAACGCACGTCAATACCACACGCAGCAGATCCACTACCTCCGCAAGGACTTCACCTACGCGGACGACGGGCTCTCGCTGACGGTCGGCACGATCCCGGCCGGCTCGGTCATCGTCAAGCCGATCTCGGGCGCGAACGTCTCGACCGCCTTCAACGCCGGCTCGACCAACGTCCTCGACATCGGCATCTCGGGCGACCTCGACCTCTACGCCACCGACCTGGCGCTGGGCTCCGCCGGCTACGTCCCCTGCGACGAGGCGGTGAGCTTCTACGTCTCGGCCGACACGACGATCCTCGCCACGGTCGATCTGACCGGCACCGCCGCCTCCGCGGGCGTCGGTCAGGTGGTGATCGCCTACATTCCGAACCTCTGACCGCCCTCAGAGCAAGGAAAACGGGGGCGGCTCGGGAGTTCGTATCCGGGCCGCCCTTCTTTTTGGGAGTGAGCGGTGTCCACGCTGGGTGAAGTCAAGGCGCGCATTGCCGACGAACTGAACCGCACCGATCTGGACAGCCAGATCGGTGCGGCGATCACCCGCGCCATCCGCACCCACGGGGCGAAGCGCTTCTGGTTCCTCGAAGCCCGGCAGACGCAGACCGTCACGGCCGAGGACGAGTACGTGAACCTCCCCTCCGGCACGCGCAACATCGACCTCATTCAGGTGCAGATCGGGGAGACCTGGTATCCGCTCTGCAAGGTGTCACTGGCCGCGATGGACGACCTGAAGGGCATGAACGTGTCCGAGGGCCAGCCGACCGACTACGCGGTGGAGAAGACGCGCCTGCGCCTCTACCCGACGCCGGATCAGGCCTACACGCTCAGCCTGATCGGCACCTTCGACCTGACGCTGGCGGATGACAGCGACACGAACGCGTGGACGACCGAGGCGGAAGACCTGATCGTCGCCACGGTCAAGAAGCACATCTGCCGCGACATCATCATCGACGAGACCCGCGCCATGCTCTGCCAGGGGGCGGAGACCGAGGCGCTGAACCTGCTTCAGGATGAGACCGTGCGGAGGCTTTCGACGGGTATCCGTCCGTGTCTCTGATCCGCGACCCGGCAGTCTCGAAGGCCATTCAGGACCTCTCGCGGCGCGTCCTGCTGCCCAAGGCCCCCAACAAGCTGGCGGAGTTCTCCGAGTACGCCGACCTTCCCTCGGCCGAACGCTACCGGGCCTGCGCCGCCTTCGTGAACGGCGTCATGGTCGTCTCGGACGGGAGCGCGTGGAAGACCGCGGGTCCGGCCCCGCTGGAGCTGTTCGGCGGCCAGACCTCGGCGGCGGTTCAGAAGGCGTGGGAAGCCCGCATTCCCTTCTTCTACCCGTCGCGCTCCACGCTCACCATCACCATGGACTTCTCCGACATCGTGGGGGAGGGGCCGACCCAGCGTCAGGCGCGCTGGCAGCGGCTGAAGGACTATCTCGACTGGTACGGCACGCGCTCGGGCGGCGGACCGGTCAAGCTCTGCTTCCCCGAGGGCATGACCACCATCGAGGGCGTGAGCCTGACGTGGACCGCGGAACAGGGCGAGCTGTACTGGGGCGCGGCGTCCGGCGCCACCTCGCGGGTCGTCAAGAACATCACCTACACCTCGCTCGGCTCCGGCCGCTGGCGGGCGCTGGTGGAGATGACCGCAGCCTTTTCGGTGCACAGCACGTGGTCGAAATCGATCACTGCCATCTCCCGCCTGTCCAACGTGGTCACCGCGACCATTGGCGCGCATGACCTGGTGGTCGGAGACGCCGTGTCCGTCACGGGCGTCAGCGGCTTCACGGGCAACTTCCAGATCACGGCCGTCACCGCGACCACGGTCAGCTGGGCGCAGACGGGCACGGACGGCAGCGGCTCGGCGCTGGGGACCATGACGCGAGCGCGCGTGCGGGTGGGCTACGTGCTGGGCCTCCAGAACATGTACGGCGACAACCACGCCCGCGCGCTGAACGGGGCCATCATCGTGACCAAGGTCGGCGCGGCCCGAACCACCTTCGAGGGCGAGTTCTGGTTCACCAAGGCCGTGGACGGCGTGATGGAGACCCTGACGAACCCGACCGTGGATACGGGCGTCGATTCCTCCACGAGCGACAACAACGTGGCCCGCTCGCGGGTGCAGGTTCCCTTCGCCTGCGTCGTCTCCAATGGCGGCTTCAACGGGACGACCACGGAGGGTGCGTTCTGCTTCCGCGACGGCGGCTATGCACGGCAGGAGTACCTCGGCGTCGGCTACTGGCCGCCCGTCGATACGCCCCCGGCCAACCCGGCGAACGGCAACGGCTGCACCATCTTCATCAAGGACAAGGGCTCGCGCTACGAGCTGGTCAACGACGACGTGATATGCGGCGGGCCTGAGCGGGTGATCCGCATCGGCGACGAGGGCAACCTGACCGCGCTGAACGCCTGCATCGGCGGCGGCGCGGCTGGGCAGGAAGTGCTGGTCCTTCAGGCCGGGGCGTCCACGCGACTGGTCCGCACGTCGCTGGGCATGGCCTTCGATGAGGTCGTGGCCTCGCTGGACGACTGCTACGTCAACATCGACCAGTGCTTCATCGCCTCGGGCTCGTCCGGAGTGGAGGCGTCGGGCTCCATCGCGATCCTGAAGGGCACGCGGATCAGCTTCTGCACCCGTGGGGCCTACGCGACGGCCGGCGCGCAGATGTTCCACAACGTCAACACCAAGATCTGGAACTGCGCCGTCTCGCTCGACGTGCTGTCCGCCTACCACTTCGGGGCCGTGACGCTGGGGACCGGGACCGAGGCCAACGGCTCGGACATGACGCCGAACGAGTACCAGGACGGGGGCGCGTGGATCGACGTTCCCGGAACCGACGTGATCGACAAGGGCGCGGTGTTCTCTCCCGAAGCCTCCGGCATCGACGAAGCGCAGCTTACCGGCACGTCGGGCCGCGTGGAGGTGCTGGGCACGACCGACCTCGCCATGGCCTGCACCTTCGACGTGCTGAACGGAACCACCCCCTCGGTCAGTGCGGTGTTCACGGGCACGAACGCGGCGGTCAACGCGCTGGAGAACGCGGTCGGCGTGGACGGCACCGGCACCAAGTGCACGTGGTCGGTCTACCACAAGACCCACACCATCACGGCGGCCGAACGCACCGACGACGTGATCACCTTCACGACCTCGGCCACCCACGGCATCGGCATCAGCGATACGGTCGTGGTGTCGGGCATGACGGACCCCTCCTTCGACGGCGAGTTCACCATCGAGGAGACCCCCTCCGCAACGACGTTCACGGTCCAGCAGGACGGTGACGACGAGCCGACCGGCGGAACGGGGTCCGTGGACGCCGGCAACTACCTGCGCGCCGTGAACGACAGCGCCGGTCCCCACGGCAAGTTCTTTCAGGTCCATCTCCGCTCCGGGCTGCGGCTCGGCATTGTTCATCCGGTGTAGCCATGCCCTCATCCGCCACGACCAGAAACCGCTTCGAAAAGCAGGCCGCAGGGGAGAACCTCAACACCTGGGGCGCTCCCAAGCTGAACACGGTGTTCGACCTGATCGACGCCTCGCTCGACGGCTGGACCAGCTTCGCGCTGTCCGGCACGAAAACGCTCACCTCCACCAACTACGCGTCGGACGAAAGCCGGGCGCGGTGTCTGAACGTGTCCTCGGGCACGGGCGGCACGGTGACGATCCCGGCCGTGGAGAAGGTCTATCTCGTCCGCAACGCGTCCTCCGGCGACGTGATCATCACCACGGGCGGCTCCACCAATGCCACGGTGAAGACCGGCGAGGTTCGCTGGGTGATCTCGGACGGCACCGACTGCCTGCTGGCGAAGTACACCGACCTTGGCGGGGACAAGCTGACCAACGTCGGCACGCCCACGGCGGACGCTGACGCCTGCACCAAGGCCTATGCGGACAACCTCGCGCTCTCGGCCGCCTCTGGCAACCTGCCGGGGCAGGAGGGCAACGCGGGTTACTTCCTGACCACCAACGGCACGTCCGCATCGTGGGCTGCGGCCATGGCGGCGACGAACAACCTGTCCGAACTGACCAACACGACCACGGCCCGGAGCAACCTCGGACTGGGCACGGCGGCGACGAAGAACACCGGCACGTCGGGCGCGAACGTCCCCCTGCTGAGCACGGTCAACACCTGGGGCGCCACGCAGGCCTTCGCCGCGCTTCAGGCGAGCGGGACGGCCACCTTCTCGGGTGCGGTCAGCAAGGGCTCGGGCGGGCACTTCCTCTACAACGGCTCGTCTTCCTACGCCTCGGGCAAGGTGACCTTCTCCACCTCGTCGGCCTCGGGCGGCTCGTCGGGCGACATCTGGTTCAAGTACACCGCATGACCACGCACCTGAACATAGGCGGGACGTGGAAGGACGTGACCGAGACGAAGGTCAACGTCGGCGGCTCGTGGAAGACGGTGGAGTCGATCTCCATCAACGTGGGCGGGACATGGAAGGTTGTCACCGGCCTCTCCGTCACGGTCACGCCCGACCCGGCCGAGGCCACGGCGGGCGGCGGCTTCGTCAGCGTCGAGGTGGAGGCCGTCATCTCGGGCGGCTCCGGCTCCTACACCTACCTGTGGGATGTGCTGACCGGGGGCGCGGCGTTCACCGGCGGCGGCGTCAACAATCCCAGCACCCTGCGCGAGTTCCTGACCTCCGGCAGCACCAGCGAGGGCACGGCGCAGGTCACCGTCACCGATACCGTCACCGGCGAAACCGCCATCGCCTCCTTCAGCTATTCCCTCACCGCCACATGAGAACGCCCCTTCAGCTCCCGCCCGGCCTGATCGGGGACGACACGACCTCCACGGCGGCCGGTCGCTACTACGACTCCGACAACGTGCGGTTCTGGCGCGAGCAGCCGCAGACGGACGGCGGGTGGGAACGCATCAGCACCACGGCGCTCTCCGGCGTCTGTCGCGGCGTCCTGATCTGGACCGACAACGACGGGGTTGTGAACATCGGCTTCGGCACCCACGCCTCGCTGGAAGTCTGGTACGGCGGCGAACTGGCCGTGATCACCCCCGCCGGGCTCTCTGACGGCGAGATCGACGCCACGGGGGGCGTGGGCTACGGCACGGGGACCTACTCCACCGGGGAGTACGGCGAGCCCTCGGTCGTGGACTACTACCCGCGCTCGTGGGCGCTGGCGACGTGGGGTGAGAACCTGCTGGCCTCCCCTCGCGGCGGCAAGCTCTACGTGTGGGAGAACGACACGGCCGAGGTGGCGACCGAGATCACCCAGGCTCCCGACCACTTCGACTACATGATCGTCACCCCGCAGCGGCAGGTCATGGGCTTCGGCGTCAACGAGGAGGTGTCTGGCGACTACAACCCCCTGTGCATCCGCTGGTGCGATCTGGAGGACTACACCGACTGGACCACCTCGGCCACGAACAACGCGGGCGAGGAAATCCTGTCCGGGGGCGGGCGTATCATCTCGGCCAAGGTGATCGGGCATCAGATCTTCATCTGGACCGACAACGGCCTGCATGTGGCGCAGTTCCTCGGCGATCCGGGCCAGACGTTCCAGTTCGACCAGGTGGGCTACAACTGCGGCCTGATCGGGCCGAACGCGGCGGTCGTCATCGGGCACACGGCCTACTGGATGGCGCCGGACGGCCAGTTCTACACCTGTTCGGTCGGAGGCGCGCCCACGCCCATGATCTGCCCTATCGGGGCCGAGGTGCGCGACAACCTCACGGCAGCGCAGAAGGACAAGGTGTACGCCTCATCGCTCTCCACCTACCAGGAAGTGCGCTGGGACTACCCGGACGAGCGCGACGGGGTGGAGTGCTCCCGCTACGTCCGCGTCAACACCATCGACGGGGCGTGGTCGCGAGGCCAGATGGTGCGCACGGCCATGACCGACGCCGGACCGGCCCCCCATCCCGTGGGCGTGGACTACGACGGCAACATCTACTGGCACGAGCGCGGCAACAGCGCGGACGGGGGCGTGTTCTCGGCCTCGGTCGAGACGGCCGACCAGTCCATCTCGGAAGACGAACTGGTGTTCCTGCGGGGCCTGTGGCCGGACTTCAAGGACCAGCAGGGCTCGGTGTCCGTCACCGTCATCACCCGCATGTACCCGCAGGGGCCGGAGACGGAACACGGCCCCTACATCTGCACGCCCGGCAAGGAGAAGGTGGACTTCCGCGCCACCGGCAAGATCGCGCGTGTGCGCTTTTCGTCCAACTCATCCCCTACGTTCTGGAGGCTCGGAAAGCCGGCCTTCGACGTGCAGCCCGCAGGACGCCGATGACCGAACCCGCCCCCCTCGCCGAACTCACGCCCGTCCCCCGCAAGACCAGCCCCGTGCTGGAGCAGCTTGAGCGGTGCAGGCCGTTCCTGGAGCCCGTGCTGGAGGCGACCCCGTGGGAAGAACTGTCCCGACAGGTCGCCAGCGGCCATGCGCAACTGTGGCCGGGGGAATCGGCGGCCATGGTCACGCGGGTGATCGGCGACACGCTGGAGGTCTGGCTGGGCGGCGGGGACCTGAAAGAGCTGTTACAGCTTCAGGATGGCGTTGCAGCCTTCGGAAGAAGCATGGGTTGCAGCCGCGCGACTATTGAAGGCCGCGCGGGATGGGGTAGAGTCCTCAAGACGAACGGCTGGGCGGCCTCGTTCGTGACCTACGAAAGGCCGCTCTAGTGGGTGACAAGAAGACCAAGACCAAGACCAACATGACCACTACCCCGGTCGTTCCGGGGTGGGTGCAACAGCCCATGCAGGATTACACCTCGGCTGTTTCGGGCATGATGGGGACGAACGCGCAGGATTTCGTCGCGCCCGCGTCGGATCTCCAGAACCAGGCGTTCGAAGGCGCGGCCAACCTCGGCGCGTGGCAGGGCAACCTGAACAGCGCGGCGGGCATCTACAACAACGTCGCGGGGGCTGGTGCGAACCAGATCGGCCAGACCCATCAGGCGACCGCCGCCGGCATCCTCGACAACGGGTGGGAGCAGTACGCCAACCCGTTCACGGACAGCGTGGTCGACACCACCCTTCAGGGCTTCGACCAGGACGCCGCGCGCCAGATGGCGGCGATGGAGGCGGAGCGCGCCCGTACCGGGGCGTTCGGCGGCTCTCGCTCGGCCATTACCCAGGCCATGCTTGCCGGGGAGCAGGGGCAGAACCGCGCATCCACGGAGGCCCAGCTTCGGGCGCAGGCCTACCGCGAGGCGATGGGGCTGGCGGGCTCCGACGCGGACCGGCGCCAGCAGACCGGCCTGTTCAACACCGGCGCGCTCAACACGACCGAGGGCCTGAACCTTCAGGCGCGTGACGCCTACGCCAACCGCCAGCTTTCGGCGGCGTCGGGCCTGAACAACGTCGCCAACTCCGAAGCGGCCAATGCGCGGGGCGATGTGGCGCTGCAAGGCGACCTCGGCAACGTGCAGCGCGAGATCGACGCGGCCATGCGCACGGCGGACTGGTCCAAGCTTCAGGCCATCGGGCAACTCTACGGCTACGCCAACCTGCCGATGTTCACCGGGTCCAATCAGAAGGGCACGACGACCACGCGTCAGTCACCCTCCGTGCTGGAGACCATCGGCCAGGTGGCGGGAACGGCGGCGTCTGTCGCGGGGCTGTTCTCCGACCGCCGCCTGAAGAAGGACGTGGAGACGGTGCGCTTGGAGCGGGGAGCGAACGGCGTCCGCCGCCGGGTCCGCTGGCGCTACCGCTGGGAGAACAACACGCCGAAGCATGAGGGCTACATCGCCCAGGAGCTTCAGCAGACCGACCCCCACGCCGTTGGCTCTGTCCTCGGCTACCTGACTGTCAATGAGGCCGCGCTGTGATCTTCCAGACCCTGAACAACCCCCAGCTCTTCGGCAAACAGCAGCAGACCGGCGTCATGGGCGGGCTGGACCCGGCCATCGTCAACCCGGTGCGCCCGCAGACGATGACACCCGAGGTGTCCCCGATGCCTCCGGGCATGGGCGGCTCCACCATGAGCGGCTTCGCCGGCCTCCCCCGCTGGGGCGGCTACGGCTGGGGCGATGCGCTCGGCGGCCGCGGTCCGGGCCAGCCGCACCGGCAGGGCCAGTTCTCCGACTTCGGCGGCCAGCGGTCGCGGGCGGACTTCGCGGGCCAGATCGACGGCCTCGGCAACCGCGCGGCTCAGATGGGCCAGCGCGATAGCTGGTTCCAGAACCGGGGCTTCAACCGGTGATCTCGCAATACCTCGCCAGCCTCGCGGGGATGTTCAACCCGCAGGACCCGGCGCGGCTGATGGCGGCGGGCGCTGCCCCGCCCATGCCGCCCATTCAGGATGCGCCGGGCGTCAGCTACGAATCCCTGCTGACCCCCCAGCAGGAGGGCGGCGGGGGCATCGGCGGTTTCCTGTCGCGCCTGCGCCAGAAGGCGACCACGCCCGACGCCAACGGCATGAACTTCGTTGATCGGCTGGGTCGGTTCGGGCGGGAGATCCAGGACATTGACGACGGCGGCAATCGCGCGCTGGCCTATGAGCAGATGCAGCAGCAGCGCGCCCTGATGCGCCAGAAGACCGACAAGGAGCGGGCGGAGGCGGAACAGCGCGCCCTGATGATGCAGGAGGCCGACCGGCTGGGGCTGGAGGGCCGCGAGAAGCTGATCTTCCTCGCCGATCCCGAGGCGTGGGCCAAGTCCCGCTCCACAGGGCTGGAAACCCGCACCGTGGGCCGCAGCGTCTACAACCCGGACACGGAGGCCTTCAACACCGCCCCGCTGGTGGAGAAGGTGGACGACCGCTTCGGCGTCGCCAACGTGACCCCGGACGGCGGGCTGGACGTGCGCTACAGCGCGCCCCGCGCTCCGACGTTCGAGGAACTGTCGCAGGACGCCGACCGCCGCCGGGAATCCCTGTCGCCACGTGAGCGCCTCGTGGAGGCCCCGCCCACGCCGGCCCCGGCGGCTGGCGGGCAACCTCGCGGGCTCCGCAACAACAACCCCGGCAACATCGAGGACGGCCCGTTCGCGCGCAGCCTGCCAGGCTACCTTGGACCCGAGCCGGGGGAGGGTCGGTTCGCTCGGTTCGAGACGATGGAGCATGGCGAGTCCGCCGCCGACCGGTTGCTGGCGTCCTACGGCCAGCGCGGCTTCAACACGCCCGCCAAGATCGTGGGGCGTTGGGCTCCCAAGCGCGAGAATGGCGCGGCGACGGACAACTACGCGGCCTATGTGGCGCAGCGGGTCGGCGTCGGGCTCAACGATCCGCTCAACCTGTCGGACCCGCAGGTGGCGCGTCGGGTGCGCCAAGCCATGCGGGAGTTCGAGAACGGCGAGCGCCCGCAGCAGGGCCAGCCGCAGGCGCAAAGCGGTGCGCGCGTACTGGCGGAGGGCGGTCCTGCGGAGCAGTGGCGCACCCTCTCGGAAGCCGAGGCCAAGCTGCGCGGTCTGGACCCCAAGCGCCCGTGGCAGATCAGTCCGGACGGCAAGGTGGACGCGCTCGGCGGCACGGACCGGCCCTACACGGACGGCGAGCGCAACGGGGCCATGCTCACCTATCGGGTGTTCGGGGCCAACGAGCGCATGAACGACCTCGCCCGCAACGGCGTGTTCAAGCCCTCCACCCCGACCGAGACGCTGTTCAACACCGACAAGAACGGCGTGCTGCGCATCATGGCCCGCAGCGACAACGACCGCATGTTCATTCAGGCGGCCAAGGAATGGCTCGCGCCCATCCTGCGCAAGGATACCGGCGCGGCCGTGACCGACACCGAAATGGCCCAGTACATGGACATGTTCATCCCCCGCTTCGAGGATGGGCCGGACGTGCTGTGGCAGAAGGCGCAGGCCCGCGACGACGCCATGCGCGCGCTCTACGGGGCCTCGCGCCGGGCCTACGACGCCGAATACGGGCCGCCCGCCAAGCCCCAGGTCCTCGCCCCGTCTCGGGCGAAGGGCGCGCAGGACGCCCCGCTCGAACTCCCGCCCGTGCAGAGCCGCGTGAAGGGCAAGGTGTACAACATCAAGGGCAGGAACTTCCGCTGGACCGGTAGCGGCTGGCAGGCGGTGAAGTGATGCCGAGGGAACTGTCTGACGACGAACTGCTGAAGGAACTCGGCCTGTCCGAGGGCGAGGACCTGCGCGTGAACGGGGAGACCTACACCGCGGGGCCTGCCAAGCGCGGGGAGGTGCAGGGCGGCGACTTGGGCGTGGCGCCCGGCGTGTGGGTGCGCCCGCCCGCGCAGGACTTCCGCCGCGAGCTCTCCGACGAGGAGGTGCGCCAGTTCCAGAACCTCGTGCCCGAGCCGCACGACCCCATGCAGGTGGAGGAGATCGACGCCGACAGCGCGCAGGGGATGCTGGTGGACGCCATGCGGGCGGTCCCGGCGGGGCTCGGCAAGGCATTCGCCATGACCGGCGACTCGCTCGGTCTGTCCAACCTCAACCCCGTGGAGTCGTGGCGCAGGGCGCAGAGCGCGGAAACGGAACTCGGCAACACGGGACTGGGCGACACCTACCGTGATCTCGGGCTGGACTACGACCCCAAGACCGTAGCCGGCAAGTACGCCAAGACCACGGCCGAGTTCGCGCCCAACGCCCTGATGCCGGGTGGAGCGGTCGCTCGCACGCTTTCGGTTGTCCTGCCGGGCCTCGCCTCGGAGGCGGCGGGACAGGCGACCGAAGGCACGCCGTTGGAGCCGTGGGCGCGCACCGGGGCCGCTATCGTCGGCGGCGGCCTTGCGGGCGCACGGGGCGGCGGCGCGCGGGTGCGCAACCCGCAGCAGGCGCTGGACGAGTCGATGCGCGGGCAGGGGCTGGACCCCGCCGGACTGTCCTCGGCTGCGCGCCAGAACGCTATCCGGCTGATCGAAAGCGGACGCACGCCCGACGAGGTGGCGGCCTTCGTCGCGTCCTCCGACACCCCCGTTCCGGTGCCGATGCGCCGGGGGGATATGACGCAGAACCCGACGCACCAGCTTGAAGAGAACATGGCCCTGCGCGGCGCCTACGGCGAGCGACCGGCGGCCGTGATGCAGGGGCAGGTGGCGCGACAGCAGCAGGCCCTGCGAGAGAATGTGGATGTCATCGCCGACAACCTCGCCGGGGGCAAGGCGCGGGAGTTGGGGGCGGGCGCCACCCCGGCCGCCGAGCGCCTGACAGCGATGCGCGACCGAGGCGAACAGTGGGTGTCTGCGAGCTACAAGTCAGCGCGGGAGGCGGATACCGGCGTGGCGCTTCCGGCCGACCAGGCTCCCGTGATCGGCCAGCGCCTTCACGAAGGGCTGATGGACTTCGACCTTCAGGGCGTTCCGCGGGTGCAGCGGGCGGTGCAGCGGTTCGACGACACCGTGAACCCGGTGCGCGTGCGCGAGGTGTTCGACGCGCGGGCGCAGCTCAACCAGCTTACCCAAAGCTCCGATACGGTCGAAGCGGCCGCCGCGCGGGCGGCGAAGAAGGCGCTGGACGGCTACATTGACGAGGCGCTGGAGAGCGGCCTGTTGCAGGGCGACGAGGCGTCCATCGCGGGCTGGCGCGGCGCGATCAAGAACCGCCGCAAGCTCGGCGAGCTGTTCGAGGGCGACGACCTCGTAGAGACGCTGACCGAGCGGGTTGCGCGCGGCGGCGAGCGGCGCGCGCTCAAGGTGGACCCGGAGGAAGCTGGCCGCGCGATCTTCGGCAAGGGGGCTCCCCATAGCCGCCCGAACCTCAACCGCGACCTTCAACGGCTTCGGGTGCTGCTGGACAGCCCCGAGGACTGGAACGCCCTGCGCGGCGAGCATTTCAAGCGCCTCATGCGCCCCGGCGACGGCGGGGTGGAGTCCGGCACGCGCCAGCTGTCAGGCGTGAAGATCCAGAAGGCGTGGGAGGACTTCCTGCGCGACGACCCGAACCTTGCCCGCACGCTCTACACCCCGGCGGAACAGTCGCAGATCACCAACTTCGTGCGGATAGCCGCGCGCATCACCTCCCCAGTGAAGGGGGGCGACAACTCGTCCAACTCGGCCGTGGCGATGCTGAAGCTGGTTCCGGCGGCCTTGAAGAACCTGCCGTTCATCGACTCGATGATCCGGGGGCTCACGCAGCAGGTGAAGGGCTCGGCGGTCATCCGCAGCATCGACGCGCCGCCGTCGAAGATGAAGCGCCCGCTGCGACCGCTACCGGCGGCGGGAGCGGCGGCTATTTCTCTGCGAAATGACGAAGAAGACCGATGAGCGCGATGATCGTCGCGCCGGCCATCGGCCGCCAGTCCCAGTGCCAGTTCCGCCACCAGGGCGTCGTGGACACGTCCCTGAACTTAACGTCGATGATCCGTTTTTCATCCATGCTACAACCAGTATGCAGCGGGCGGGCTGCGTCCTCAAGAGGATGCCATGAGCTACCCGCACGCTTTCCTTCCCCGAGGCGGTTACGCCGTCACTCCGTCCGACGCTGACGCCAACGCCGGAATCGGCTTCCGTGTGGGCGGGGCGGGCGATGTCGCCCTGACCTGCGCCGATGGTCAGGACCTCATCATTCCAGACCTTCTGGCGGGCGAGACGGTCGGCATCGAGTTCACGAAGGTGCTCAGCACCGGGACCACGGCGACCGACATCATCGCCTTCCGCCGATGAGCCTCGGACTTGGCCTTTCCCTGCGGAGCCGCGTTCCGGCGCGTATGCCGATAGACGCCGATGCGCAGACGGTGATGGATGCGTTCGACGTGTCCCCCTCGCTGGTGCGGGCGCAGCAGATCAGCCGCTTCGTGAGCCAACTGAAGGCTGCGGGCGTGTGGTCGAAGCTGGACGCACTGTTCGTGCTGGCGGCGCATGACGCGCAGGCCGCACGGGTGAACTGGAAGGACGTGGCGACGGTTGCGACGGAGCAGAACAGCCCAGCCTTCACCGCTGATCGGGGCTACACCTTCAACGGGACGAGCAACTACCTGGCCACGGGGTTCGTGCCCTCGACCGATTGCACGCAGGCGACGGGCACCGCCGGCTTCGTGGGGGTCTATGAGCGGGCCGACCTCGGGGCGGCGGGTTCGTCCGCCATCGGCGCGAACTCGTCTTCGACCATCAACATCGCCCTCAACCCACGCAATGCGAACCCCACGCCGGCCGCCGCGGGCATGTATAACCACGCCCTGTCCGGCGGGTCGGTCTCTGGTGTCACGGACAGCCGCGGGTTGACGGTATACCAGCGTAACGGCGCCGGCGGGGAGGTGTTCAAGCGCGGCGTTTCGATTGGAACGACCTCGCCAAGCTCGCCGGGGTCGGCGCTGGTCGCCATCCAAATTTACATCGGTTGCCGCAACAACGCGGGCGTGGCCGACCAATTCCGGCCCACGCCGCTGGGCGCCGCGGTCATCGGCGGGGTCTTGACACCCGCCGAACATCTCGCGCTGAGCAGAGCCAATCAGACCTATATGACATCGGTCGGCGCAGCGGTATAATCGCCGGGTGGACACCCTGCGCGCTCACATCGAAGAACACGCCCAATGGGATCGGCACCAGTTCCTCGCCTGTCGGGGCGTGGAAATCGACCCGAAGGACGTTGGACTGTTCCCCGGCGAGATCGGCCCTGAGACCATCGTCGCGGCGGATCATGTGGTGGACCTTCCGGCGGATGCTGTGCTGGTCGCCAAGCTGCCGCACGAAGAAGGGCTGGACGGCTTCAAGGTCGTCCGCCGCTCGCTGGTCCCCGGCGGCGTGGTCGTCACAGCGGTGAAGCTCGGTTAGGACGGGCGGGCCACTGGCGCGCGAGTCCGGCAAACTTGTGCGCGTGAGTGGATTCGGCTTTGTTGTCCGCCATGGCAAAGCCTGCGGCAAAATTCGTGTACTTCTTCTGCGATGAAAGCTCGTACGTCGATGACGAGTTCATGGCGGTTGCTGGCCTGGCTATTCCGGACTACGAGCTACAAGCCGTTACTGACGAACTCGCGGATATCAAGAAGCAGCTGGGCGGGCCGTCAGAGACGAAGTGGAATGCCGTGAAGTCGCGCCGTGATAGCGCCCACAAGGCGTTCGTGGATCATTTCCACGCTGGGGTCACCACAGGGCGCTTTCACTTCCACATCCGGTTCGCGCCGTTTGACAAATACGATCACCGGCTTAGCGGCCCGAAGCGGCGCGTAGACACGACAAGCAAGATGCACTTTCAGCTCCTGCTGCACCGCGCCCTGCGCTTTTACGGGCAGCGCTATAAGCTGCGGATCCGACCGGACAATGGCGACTGCACCGCGGCCCTGGTAAACCAGATCGACAGCCTTCATCAGTGGGGGAGCCACCACCACGCGGCCGCCACGGATTGCATCGACAGTATTGAACCCCGGGACTCGAAGCGGGAGTTGCTGCTTCAGCTCCTGGATGTGCCCCTCGGGGCGTTCACCGCGATACGAAACGACCGACAGCTCGTAGGGCCGAAACGCGAGCTGGCCGATTACGTCGCGGCGCGGTTCCCCGACAAAAACCTCAAGGGAAACACTCCGGCGAAGGAGATGCGGTTTTCGATATGGAACGCAATACCGAGCGGCGCTCCGAAGCGCGGCCCTTGGGGCTAGAACCCTAACGGGAACAGGTCTGGCGAAAGCCTGAATCTTCGCCCCAAGGACATCGGCAATCTAGTCGAATCCGCAGCGAAGCGCAAGGCGAGAACGAATCTGCGGTCCTGAGTCAACCCCCGAAGATCAGCAGAGCGGGGACGCGGCTAACGCTCCCCTGAACCTAAGCGGCACGACACGGCGGAACCGTTTGCTATCCTAGGGTTGCAGCGGGCGGGCTGCATCGAAGGATGCACGCCCAGCGATGACGCCTGAACACATCTCATTGATCATTGCAGGGTGCGCCATCCTCGGCGTGCTCCTTCACGCCATCGTCTACGCCCACAAGGAGGGCAAGAAGGAACAGCGCCTCCAGATCGTGGAGGACAAGATCGCCAAGCACGAGGTGAGCGAGTCCGCCCTTGCCGTGCTGGCCAACGAACTGAAGCACTTCGGAAGCTCCCTCGAACGCGTCGAGAAGGACACGAAGGAGCGGTTCGAGGCGATCATGCGCCAACTGGCGAACCGCCGGACCCCGGCGAAATGACCCTGCCCGAGTTCCCCACCAGCCGATACGGCCGGCGCTTCGTCTGGACCTGGCTGGCCTCTCCCGTGGTCGCCTTCATCTGGTGGCGGACGGCGGAGCAGGGCGGGGACCAGTGGCCGGTCGCGGCGGTGTTCTCGCTGCTGCTGTTCTGCATCTGGACCGTCCCCACGGCCGAGCAGATCGTCAACGTGGTCAAGGCGGCGAGCCTGTTCAAGTCCAACCCGCTGGACGCCTACGGCTTCGGCCCGACCCCAACCCCTACAGAAGACGCGGCTCGCCATGCCGCAGGAGGTGGTGAGTGAAGAACCTCGTCAACGCCAACCGGCTGGCAGGGGTGAACGCCCAGCTCGTCGCCGTGGTGATCGCCGCCTCGGGCAAGCTGCCGTTTCCGGTGTGCGTGGTCGAAGGCGTCCGCAGCAAGGCCCGCCAAGCCCAGCTCTACGCCCAAGGCCGCACCGCGCCGGGGAGGGTCGTCACCTGGACCCTGAAGTCCAAGCACATCGACGGGCTGGCCGTGGACCTGGCGCCCTACATCGACGGCAAGATCGACTGGAACGACCTGAAGAAGTTCGACGCCATCGCGCAGGCCATGTTCGCCGCTGCCGCCGAGCGGGGCGCGAAGATCCGCTGGGGCGCTGACTGGGACGCGGACGGCAAGTCGCGAGAGCGGGGCGAGTCCGACAGCCCGCATTTCGAGCTGGTGGGCCTGTGATGAGCAACTGGCACGACGACTGGAACGACGTGGGTCGGGGCGTCCTCGCCTTTGTCGGCTTCGTGATCTTCGCCATTGCGCTGGCCGGTGTTGCGGTCGGAGTCTGCATAGGGGCGGCGATATGGGCGTGATCCTCCGCATCCTCGCCGGGAAGTTCGGCGGCTTCATCCTCGGCGCTGTGGCGGCTGTCCTGCTGGGGCTGTTCGCCTCCCTGTGGGTGGTGAGCGCAGACCGGGACAAGTGGCGGGACGTGGCCGGAAAGAGGCTCGGCGAGCTTCAGCAGTGCCGGTCAAACGTCGCGGTTCTCGACGGTGCGTTGAGCCGCCAGAACACCGCCGTGGCCGCCCTCAAGGCTGATGCGGAGAAGCGCCAGAAGGCTTCAGCCGCCGCCCTGTCAGACGCCCGCCGGTCCGCCGATGGACTTCGCCAGGATGCCCAGCGGGTGCTTCAGGTCAGGCCGGGGGCGGATCAGTGCGCGTCAGCCGATGCGCTGATTATCGGTAGCCTTTCTCGATGATGCGAGCGCACGCCCGCAAGCGTTCCAACTCGTCCTTCATGACGGTGATCGTCTCCGGAGGGAGGTATGCCGGTGACGGCGGCCCCCACAAGTCGAACGTGGGACGCAAGCTGTCGCGGGCGTCATCGAGCAGCAGCCGCAGGCGCGAAATCTCCTCGCCTGCGATCTTCCAGTATTTGACCGGATCGGCGCGGATCGCCGCCTCATGGGTCTCCACGATGCCGAGAAGGCGGGCAAACGCCCGCGCCGCCTCGCGCTTTTCCCTGCCGAAATCGACCGGCTCCACGTTCGCTTCCATTCCCGGAGTCTAGCATGAAACCCTTGCCCCGCAAGGCGAAACTGCTACTATCAGCCGTCCTCGCATGGCCGCTTCTCACGGCAGGCATGTGCGCCTCGACCCCGCGCATTGAGGTGCGGGAGGTGCAGGTTCCCGTCCCGGTCCCGTGCGCCGTCGATCCCGGACCCGACCCGGTTTATGCGGATACCGACGAGGCCCTTCGCCAAGCCCCTGACCTGTTCGGAAGGGCCCAGCTTTTGGTAGCCGGTCGGCTTCAGCGCATGGCCCGTGAGCGTGAGCTGAAGGCCGCGAACGAGGGCTGCCGTTAATGGCCGCCCGCCCCCTGCCTGAAGAACGCCTGTTCCGCGCCAAGGAGATCATCGAGGACCTTCTGAGGCAGGGCTTTTCGCCTCCCGACTTGCCCGTAAGGGGCAACGGCGCGCACACCGAGGCCGCCGCCCGCCTGTCTGCGGAGTTCGGCAGCAGCGAGAAGACGTGCTGGAGCTGGCTGCGCGAGCTGGGTGTTCGCGGCCGGACAGACCCGCGGTTCGCCGTGGACTACACCCTGTTCCGCCCGCGCCAGTATCTGCATCGCCCGGCCGGCGCTCCGGTGATCCCGTTCCACGACCACCTTGCCGAGCCCGAGCCCGACGGCGACCCCATCCGCATCGCCGTGATCGGAGACGCCCACGATGCGCCGCACCTTCGGGACAAGTCGCGCTTCAGGTGGCTAGGTCAGTACATCGCAGAGCATGGCATTCCCCATGTCGTCCAGATTGGAGACTGGTGGACGCTGGACAGCTTCTCGTCACACACCGACCGAGCGACGTTCGAAGGTCTCGCCAAGCCTACGTTCGAGCAGGATCGCGAGAGCTTCCACGAGTCTCAGCACGCGTTCCGTCAGGGCCTTGCCGGTCACAAGCCCAAGCTCGATGAAACTCTCGGGAACCACGAACTGAGAGCTTGGCGCTACTCCAATTTCCACCCTGACGGCCTCAACTACGGTGACCTCATTGTCGAAGCCTTCAACCAATGGGGCTTCCGCGTCACGCCCTACGGCGAGTTCCGGTTCATCGGCGGCGTCGGGTTCATACACGCTCCGCTACAGCCTGCTTCAGACAAGCCCTACGGCGGCAAGACTGGCGGTCAGCGGGCCAGCAACGATTCCCTTTTCGATATTGTCCGCGGCGATGATCACCGCGTTACGATATCGGTAGGCGACAAGATCGGGCCGGTTCGGGCGCCGACCGTCTACAGCACGGGGACCGCTCTCCCGCCGGGCTTTATCGAGGGTTACGCGCGCAAGGGCGGCTCGTCGTGGCGCTCGGGCATCTGCGACCTGACCATCTGGGGCGGGGTGGTCCGGCAGTTCAACTTCACCGACATGCACCTGCTGCGGAGGCGCTACGGTGCCCTCGCTGCGTAGGTGGCTGGGCCGTGCGACGTGGTTTGCCGCCGGGGTCGTGTTCTGCTGGTTCGTGGTGTTTAACGGATGACGGCCCCCAAGCGCGACCATTAGACCGCTTGTCTCGTATGCAGCGTCGTGCGATTCTTCGACCGTGGAGCCGGTCATGTCCAAGCCCGATAAGCGGCGCGCAGATCAGCGCTCTTGGCTCGCTGGACTGCTGGTCATGATCGCCGTCGTAGTGGCGCACGTCGGCTTTGCGCGCGTGTCCGCAGGATGGACAATCGCCATCTCAACGGCAGTCCTCGTAGCGCTCGTGGTCTTTCTATGGCGTGCGGGGGGTCGGAAACAGCGGGACGGCGGGGGCAGGGGGTAACGGGTCCACTACCCGAACCACCCGGTGGCTCCCGGGTACGGCGAGCCATGCGCTGCCGTTAAACTCCTCACGATATGCGACCTCGATGGTCATCCGCACGCCTTCCGCGACGGTAATGGGCAGTGTTCCCGCGCGCAGAGCGGCCAAGAATTGGCGATCCTCCATTCGGGCGCTGAACTCAAGCCCGTCTCGGGCGAATGTCCACCGCCGAGGCTCCGGCACCATCGTGGCTCGAATGAGAACCACGTCCCACGTACCGCCTACCGGCCGGGTAGCCGGCGCATCCTCCATCGCCTCGTCGGCCCACACGCCGCTCCGTTCCGCAAACTGGTCGCGGGGGATGCTGTAGAGCGTGGCCCCATCGGGCCGCTGCACGTCGAAGCTCTCTATGGCGGGCTCACGATCCAGGATGCCGTAGAAGCGCATCTGCTGGCGCTGCAATTCCTGTGAGCCAGCTAGCAGGTCCCTGTTCGCTCTGAACACCGCCATCTGGTCCTCCGGGATGCGAGGGTCAGGCGTCAGCGCGTTGGTGACGGCCGCGGTCACAACCGACGTGCCGATGACGCCGGCCAGCGCGATGGCGGCCTTGCTGACGAGCGGATATTGGGACGCGCCATGAGCAACCTGCTGTGCCGCCCGCTCGACCCGTTGCAGGGAGAGCTTGAAGATGTCGCTTCCTTCGGCCACCCCCGCGAGCCCGACTCGCAGCTCGGCCTCGGGGTCGAGAGCGTCGGCGCCGGCCTTCATGAGGTCGATCCAGGCTAGCAGCGCGAGCGCTACTCCGCCTGCGTCAGGCACGCGGCCATCATAGATCTCGAACTTGAGAATAACATCCGCCTCGGCCACGTCAGCTCTCCCGCCCGTTGAGAGGCTACGCGCCACGGTCGAGCGCTGCAATACGCGCCGCCAAGCCCTACTTCCCACCCCTCCGGAAGTAGCTCCGCAAGCTGGCCCCGATCCTCACGTCCCGAGATCCACAGCGCCGGCACCTTGCGCCTCGCGCCCGGACTTCGGAGATAGGCGTATCACCCCCGAACTTCTCGATGGCCTCTTCCGGAGAGAACGTCACCACCCTCTCGCAGTTGGCGCACTTGAATTCGAGGTCGGTGTCTTCCTCGGCTAGCCAGGATATGCGGTCGGCCATCAAAGATGCTCGTAGGACCGGCCGCAGTAGCAGTTCATGCGAGGAACTTCGTAGCCGCTTCGAGCCGACGGTTGTTCGCCCGCAGCTCCCTGATGAGCGGCTTGTTGCGGTCCCGGAGCCGGAGCGCTTCGGCCTCGGCTAGCGCCCGCAGCTCAGGGCTGGCCAGCGTTGCGGCCAAGCGCTTGATGGCGGGGGCTTCCGCTATGAGCGGCAGATCCAGACCGCGATCACTCTGCTCCGCCATCTTCTCTCCTCATCCCCCCTTGATAGCAGCCTCTAGGGCAGAGCGCATGGCTCAGTCCCAACCGTAGTGCTTGGCGAGCGTGGCGCGGATGTCGTCCTTGGACCGGGTGTCCTTGCTGTCGAGCATCCCGTAGACGAACGAGACCATCTGGTCCCGGCGCTCAGCGGGCGTCATGACGTGGTGGCGGGCGCGCTCGATTAGTGCCTCAAGGCTATCGGCATCATGGGCGCTGCCCTTTGCCTGCTTCTCGCTCATGCCTCATCTCCCGTCCGCGTGTGGGGTGGTTCAGGCCCACGCAAGAGCTTTCGGATCACTTGAGCGGCTCGCCATTCGATCTCGCGCTTCCGGGACCACTGGTTGCCCGTCCGGCCGAGATCCCGGTTCTGCGCCTCCCTCGCCGTAGCGATGCGCTCAAGCTGATCGGCCATCTTCTCTGGATCGCTCATACCCGTCTCCTTGCCCCGTGGTGGGACGTTGTGTGGGACGTGCGAGGGCGGGGAGGGCTGAAACCCTTATCAAGCAAGGCTCTCAGAAAGAGAGCTGGCTCCGCGGGTAGGGTGCGACCCCCAACCTCAACCACCTTCACACGACCGCAAGAAGCCCTTGTCAGGCCCCGGTTTCTCAGCCTAATCCTATCACGTTCCCTCACGCGATTGCACGCAAAAGCGTGTTCGCCAGTGGGACGGAAAGTGGGACGATGGCCCGGCAGGTCAACAAGCTCTCGGCTCGGACGGTCCAGACCCTGAAAGAGCCCGGCCGCTACAGCGACGGTCAGGGGCTCTACCTGTTCGTGGACGAGAACCAGGCTAAACGCTGGCGCTTCCACTTTCAATGGCGCGGCAAGCGGCGGGAGATGGGGCTGGGCTCCGCGCTCAACGTCTCCCTCGCCGAGGCCCGCGAGGCCGCCGAACGCTGCCGCAAGATGGTGGCGCAGGGCGTGGACCCGATTGCCGCGCGCACCCGGCAGGCGGGCGTGCCGACCCTTGCCGACTTCGCCGAGTCCTACATCGCCGAGCGCGAGGCGGGGTGGCGCGGCAAGAACACCGCCAGCGGCTGGCGTCGGGCCTTCACCCTGCACGCCAAGGCCATCGGCGGGATAGCGGTTGACCGCATCGACACGGAAGCCGTGCTGAAGGTTCTCAAGCCGATCTGGAAGACGAAGGCCGAGACAGCGGGCAAGCTCCGCGACCGGCTGGAACAGGTTCTCGACGCGGCGGCCGTCAAGGGATACCGCACGGGGGAGAACCCGGCGCGCTGGCGCGGCCACCTCCAGCACATCCTCCCGAAGCGCGACAAGCTCACCCGCGGCCACATGGCGGCGATGCCCTATGCGGGCGTTCCGGCGTTCATGGCGTCCCTGACGGCGCGCGAAGGCTTCTCGGCTCGTGCGCTCGAATGGACGATCCTGACAGCCTCGCGGGAGGATATGACGCTGAGCGCCCGCTGGGGCGACATACAGGGCGAGGTGTGGGTGATCCCGGCGGCGCGCATGAAGTCGTTCAAGGACCATCGCGTCCCGCTGACCCCGCAATGCCTCGCCGTGCTGGATCTGGTGCGCCTGCATCCCAAGCCCGACGACTTCCTGTTCCCCGGTCCCAAGGGCAAGCTGTCCGACGCCGCCATGGACAAGCTGATGAAGGGGACGGGCTACACGGTTCACGGGTTCCGGTCCTCGTTCCGCGATTGGGCGGGCGACTGCACGGACCATCCCCGCGAGGTCGCGGAGGCCGCACTGGCGCACGCCGTGGGCGACGACGTGGAGCGGGCATACCGGCGCGGCGATGCGTTGGAGAAGCGCCGGCTGCTCATGCAGGCGTGGGCGGACTTCACGCGGCCGCCGGACCGCCCAGCAGCCCCCGAAGGCTCTCCGCAGGGATGAGCGTGCGCCCGCCCCACTTGACCTTCTTGAGCTTGCCGGATTGCAGGGCGCGCCAGACCGTCGCCTCGCTGACGCCTGCCGCCTCTGCGGCCTCGCGGACGTTATAGGCCAGCTTCTCACTCACGCGCTGTCCTCCTGGGTGATGGGTTGGGGCATCGAGCGGGCGCTGTAGTGCGGGCGGCTCTCAGCCTCGATGAATACGGACCAGCGCTCGTCGCCGCGGCGCACCAGCACCTCGCCAGACCCGGCCGACAGGTACGGATAATCGCCGCCCTCATCGTACTCCTCCACGAACCGCGCGGCGGCGGCCTCCTCGTCGTAGGCGTTAACGGGGGTCCAGCGGTCGTCGTCGCCGCCCATGGCGTCGGAGGCGCGGCACTCGTACATCGGATAGCAGGTGTGGCCGCGCCAACGGTACGTGTCGCAGGTGCGGCAGAAACGATAGTCGCTCATTCCCCCACCTCTCGGTCTGTCGCAGGCTCATTGGCGAGTGACGGGGAAGCGCCAGCGACCGGACTAAACTCTTGATTTCGCGGCTCCATGGTGGAGAGAAGGGAGCGGGCGACATCACGGAATCGCTGCCACTCGTGGTCGAACCACACCATCTCGCCGCCCTCGTTCGGCTCGCCGACAAGCGCCTCCAACCCCTCCCTTAGACGGGATACCTGGGCTTCTGCGGCTTCGGCTCGGGAGCGCTGGTAGTTCTCCAGTGCTCCGCAATTGCACGGCAACCCTTCGCCACTGGCGCGCTGAGTCCAACCCTCGCGTGTCGTCCCTTGTCCGTCGTCGCCCCATATCGTGCAGGCCGTCGAATGGCTATGTCCCTTCACACGGTGCGTTCGGTAGAAGCGGCTCAGGCGCTCAGCCCTCAGCCTCTCCACCTCTTCCAGCAGGGCGGGGATGTCTTGGTCGGCGCACTGAAGGATGCGGTCCTTGTCGTCTTTGGACTGGAACGACGTTTCCGCGAACACGGCGAGCCATCCCGCCCGCTCCCTGATCCCTTGAAGGTCAGCCATTGTCCCCTCCCGCAGCAGGAGTAGGGGAAGGGGTGGCGAGGGAGAGGCGGGCGTTTTCAGCGACTGCCCACGCATCATGTGCGGCAATCTCACGCTGCACTGTCGGATCGGTGTCGATCCAATGATCCAGCGCCGCGATGCTCTCCGGTGTCGGCTGAAGCAACCGACCCTGATTGTCAGGCTCACCGCCCGGGCAGTCGTACTCGCCCGTTTCGTCCTGTGAGGGGCGGCAAAGCGTTTCCGCCAAGGCGGCCGTCGCAGCCCCACAGCGCGGGCACGGCGCTGGCGCGTAGATCAGCGGCGGGGCGCTCATCGTCCCACCTCCCCACCATCACCACTGTCCAGCGCAGAGGGCTGGGCGGCGAGAGCCAGGGCGTGAAGTCCACGAGCTGCGCGCTCGACGTGCTGAACAGCATCGGCCGCCGGTCCCGCTTTCATGCCGTGGGCGATGGCGGAGGCGTAGAAGCCAGACGTGTAATCGAGCAGGGCGTTCAGATAGGCGTCGGGATGGCCGGGCGTCCTAGCGTTGTCCAGCGCAGAGGGCTGGCGGAGGGCGGAGAGGGTGGAGAGGGCGGCATCGACTTGGGCCAAGACGCGCCCGGCTGATGTAGGCCAGATGCATTCCTCGATAAGCTTGGCCGCCAAGACCCTCGCCTCGGTCAGCGCCTCTTCCACTTTCCTTGGTACGGGAGGGGGGAGAAGGGCGAGGATGGCGTCGGCGTCCCCAAGGCAGGGCTCGCGTTCCTCAGGCATTGTGGCGCGCCAGTTGGGCATGATGCGGCGGCCGTGGAAGCCTCGCAGTCGGTCGCGCTGTCGGTTCCACAGGGTCTCCGCCACCCTCTCCCGTAGTGTCTCGCCCCCGGCTTTGGGTTCGCTCCTGTCGGCTTCGCCGCCATGAGCCCCCGTAGGCGCTTCCTGTTGTTGTTCTGAGAGGGGGATGGTCATGCGCGCGGCTCCTTCAGCTTTTCCATAATCGCCAGCACACGGTCGGCGTGTCGCTGCGCGGCCTCGCGCTGCTCCTGGTCCGCCAGTTCCCGCGAACTTCTCAGCTCGTCGGCCGCGGCCTTGGCTTCGGCCTCAGTGATGCCGCGCGCCATGACGTTCTTGAGTCGAGTGCGCTTTTCCTCATGGCGCCCCTGAAAGAATGCCGTGTGGGCCGTGGTGCGAACCAAGCGCACGGCGGCGTGTCGCGGGTCTATCCAGCGATCATCACGAACGATGGCCCATTCGGCGGACTCACCCACGACCTTCTCCTTCCATAGCTTCAGCCCCTGACAGGGCGGTTGTTCCGCGGTACGCTGCGTAGTGTTCGGCAGCGGTCGCGTAGGCGTCCTTTCCCACGCGGTCCCAGAAGGCCCGTTCGGAGCCTCGGTGCTGTTCGTCGTGGTGCGCGCGGCAGAGCGGGTTGGCGTGGTGGTCGTGATTTTTTCGCGCGCCGCCGGGGTTCTGCCGGTCGGGGCCGTCGTTGTAGCGAATGTGCGCGGGGTCGATGGGGCCAGCACAGCCACCCAGATGCCGCGCCGCGCACGGCTGACGGCGCAGGTAGGCGAGATAGCCGTTGTCCCGCTCCCGGCCCCGGTGCTGCTTGCCGATGGCCTTGCGGGCTATCTTGCGGGCTTCCCGTGCAGGGGCGTTCTTCTTCGCCCGGAGGCGCTGGAACTCGGCCCGTTCGGAGGGGGTGAGGCTCATGCGGCGACCGCCTGACGTGAGGTGTGCGCGAGAAGCTGCTTGCCGATGTGGCGGGTGAAGGCGGGCGGGATGGCCTCGCTCATCTCCGCCAGCGTCATCCAGTCGATGCCCAGCGCCTCGGATGCCGCGGCCCTGTGTCCGCCCTCCCAAACGTCGCGGGTGCCCCGGCCGCCGGCCTTGGCCGCGCGCTTCCGAGCGTGTCCGCCGTAGACGCCGATCACGGGCGCGTCGTCGTGGTTGCAGTGCGGGGCCGACAGCGACACGTTGCTCTCGAACAGCCGGTGACGTTGGAGGCGACAGCCTTGCGCCCCCAAGCCGAACATCGAGCCGCACAGGGTGATGGGAGCGCGCATCGCCCATGCGGCGCCCTCGACGTTCTCAATCACCCACGGAAGGCCGGTTGCCTCCAGCAACGCACGCGTCTCGTCGATGAGCATGGGTGCGCCAACGGCCCCCGGCGCGTGGCGCATTTCGCTGTAGCCCTGACAGGGTGGCGAGGCATGGATCGCGTCGAACGAGCGCAGGAACCGCATGTCGAGCGTCAGCGCGTCGTGCTGGATGAAGGCGAACGGGTAGCGGGGTTGCGGGTTAAGATCGACGCCGACGACCTCGAACCCGGCCTGGTGGTAGCCCATGCCGGCGCCCCCGGCGCAGCAGAACAGGTCAAGGATGCGCATCACGCCGCCCTCTCTTCCGTATCGCTGAACACCACGGCGTTCTGAGCGCACATCACGCAGCCTCCCCGAGCATGGCGCGGGCTTCACGCTCCAGCGCCTCGCTCTCAAGGCCGGGGATGATGTGCTCAACGAGCAGCGCCTTGGCCTTGTCGAAGAAGGCTTGGAACGACTGCTGATCCATCTTGTCGAAGGCGATGGACCGGGTGACGTTGACCACCTCGCCGTTGCGCTGCTTCACCGGCGCGGCGTAGCCCAGCTTGCCCTTGACCCACTCGTGCAGGTCGTCGTCGGTGATGGGCTGGTCCAGGTTCTCCGCGACCAGTCCAAGCATGGACCAGTAGAGGCGTAGTTGCGGCACCGAGCGCGCCCGCGTCACACGGACGGCGAGCGGCTTGCCGACCGGCAGCTTCGACAGTTGGTCACTGTCAAGCGGCGCGACCGGCGCGAGGAACGACCCTCGCCGGACCATCTGCATGGGCGGGCGCTCCGACATCACCACACGCTGCGGTTCGAGATGAACGGAATGTCGTCCCCGATGTCGTCCAGCGAACCTCGGCTGTCGGCCACGCCCGCAGAACCTCCCTGACGAAAGTCGTCCATGGCGTCGCCGCCGCGGGGCTTGTCCTGCTTCAGCGAGTAGTAGGTGCCGCCGTTCTTGTCGGCCTTGCGCCACCCGGCGAAGTTCACGACCTGGCCATCGTTCAGGGTGATCGAGCCCTTGATGTCGGGGTGGTTATCGCCCTTCTTGTCGCGGTTCGGGAAGATCGTGCCGAGGCCCGGCTTGTTAACGAAGGTAGTCATGCGGCGGCCTTTTCGTTGGAGATTCCGAGTTCTTCGGCGCGAAGGTCGGCTTCGGCCCGAAGGATGGTGCGCCACGCCTTGGGCATGGTCGCGATGGCGGCGTTGTTCTCGCGGCACAGGTCTTTCCAGCCCTGCGTCGTGGGCACGTCGGAGAAGGCGTGGCGCAGCTCGTCAAACTTGAGGTTCAGGCCCTGCGCAGCCGCCTGACGGGCGGGGAGGCCGGGACCGGAGCAGCCCCACCAGTCCTTGCCGCCGGGCTCTCCGCAGCCGGTGTCACGGCCGCCGCCCAGCGGGACGGGCGCGGGCGTCGGCTGGGCGTGTCGTTGCACAGCCCCCTCGCCATCGTCGTCCACGGGCGCCACGCCGAGCATGGCCATCAGGGCGTAGCGCCGGCCGTAGGTGACGGCAGAGCCAGCGCCTTGGGCGTCGGCCTTGCTGAGCGGGATCTGAACCACGCTCTCGATCCACTCGCCGCTGGTGTGCAAGATGCGGGTGGTGACGGAGAGCGCCTTGCCGTCGAAGTCGCCCGGCCCCTGGATGACGCCGAGCCCGTGCTTGGCGAGGATGGGGCGGGTCGCCTCGGACACAGCCTCCAGCGAGGCGTAGTCGTTCTTGAAATGGGGGTTGCGCGCGTCCTTGCGCACACCACCAACCTCGGCAAGCGCGGCGACAAGGGCCGGCGCCAGAGCGATGATGCTTTCAGACTGTTGCACGGTTCTTCTCCACAGTTTTCCATTGCCGGCCCTTGGCCCCCATCTCTCGGAGGTTGGCCTTCTGAGTGCCGACGCTCAGGTGGTCGGGGTTGCAGCAGAGCGGCGT
>Ga0196971_1000315_pt1 | contig 42226 bp, 64 predicted proteins | sample S1v_1013CmetaG_FD_148660 | JGI IMG/M metagenome (GOLD analysis project Ga0196971, IMG submission 148660) | Soil microbial communities from Anza Borrego desert, Southern California, United States - S1+v_10-13C | ecosystem: Environmental > Terrestrial > Soil > Desert | place: USA: California... | reverse complement strand
TCCTAAAACGGCGACTGCTCCCGCACTACGCGCGCGACGCCCCCCGGCCTTGGAACCCCCTGCACTGTAGACCCCCGGGGCCGATTTCCGTCCCCAAACGGGCACGGAAAGGATTACGTTTTTCCGGGAGGCGGCCGCGAGGGGTACCAGGACCCCCCGACGGGGAGGGGTTTGTCTGCCACCCCTTCCCCACCGGGGACGCGCTCGAGTCGGAGCGTGAGCACGTCCTGTCGCCGGAGCAGACGCAGCACCGCGGCCACCGCGAGCACACGTCCGAACGGCCCAAACGTGTAGGGGTAGCCGGTGGTGAGCTCGCCGGTCACGAGCCACGCCCCGTTCACGAGGCCCTCCCGCGTCGACGCTTGCCCCACCGCCCCTCATCCCGCGGGGACACCGCGGCCGGGAGGCGGTGCCGGACCTGGCACAGGTGACGGGCCGTCTCGACGGCGTCCCGGTCGATGTGCCGGCGGAGGCGTCTCAGGACGCTCGCGCTCACGTGCGACCCCCCGTGGAGCTAGGGAGGTAGCGCCCCCCTCCCGCGAGCCGGCGGGAACCGGCGCCGCGCCACGGGAACGGCCCTCGCCGGCCCCGGTCCGCGACCCCCCTCCCCCCAACCCGCGGTTGTGCCGCAAGCGCGCTTTTCATCGGCGCCGCCTCGCGGACTCCTCGGTGGCGGTGGTGCTGCTCGCGGCGTCCGCGTCCGCCACCCCGGCGTCCGCTCGCGACTCGGCCGCCGAGCTCGGCGCGGCCTGCTCGTCGCCGCCCACGGCCGCCTGCTGACCGAGCGTCGTCGACGCGTCCACCGTCGGCGCCGGGGCGGGTTGCTGCTCGGCCTGCGTGTCCTCGGCCGGCCGCGGCGCCTGCTGTCCCCCCGTCGCCTGGACGTCCGGCGGGAGCTGGACGCCGGCCGGCTGTGAGGCGCCGGCCTGGACTTGCGAGGCGAACGCTTGCAGCACCGCGCGTTGCTGCTCCGGTGTGCCGCTCGCGCTGATCCGCGTCGACCACTCGCGCGGTGGCTGCTCGCGCGTCGAGACGATCAGCTTTGTCCCGTTCGCGTCCTGCTCGGTGCGCTGAGACCACTTCCCCTCGCCGAGCGACGCGTTGAGCGACTCGGTGAGCGCCTGCATTGCCTGTTCGTCGATCTGAGTGAGCGTTGCCATGGTTGCTATCCCTTTCGTAGCGCCGAGGATCGGCGCGAACCCTTACGCCGCTTCCTCGGCGAGTTGTCGAATGACGTGGCCGACGACTTCCGCGCACTGCGGCACGACGGCGTTCCCGAGTTGGCGGATACGGGTTCGGCGTCGACGGCCGTCCAGTCCGCCGGTAGCCCCATCAACCACTCGACCCACCGCGGGTTCAGATGCCCACCCGCCTCGCGAGGCAGATTCCGTCCACCCTTGGACGCCTGGCCTTTCGGACCATGATCGTCTGTGGAGCATGGCGTCGCCCAGAGAGAACGGTGCGCCGGCCACTTCTGCATGCTCGCGCTGAGCATGTTGTCCGCGGCCGTTGGTGTCGGCAGTAGCCCCGACGATGAAAACGCGTGAGCGTCGATGGGGAGCGCCGAGATCGCGCGCGCTAAGCGGGATCGGTAACGTCGGATAGCCGAGCTGTCCCAGATCTCGCCGGACGCGATCAACCCAAGCTTTCGCGACGCCGCCGATGTTCTCGACGACGACGAACCGCGGACGGCAGACCGCAACGATTCGAGCGAACTCGTTCCACAGGCCGCTACGAGGACCAGTGATGCCAGCTCGCGACCCCGCGCTTGAGAGATCTTGGCAGGGGAACCCGCCACAAATGAGATCGACGGCCGCGAGCTTGCGCGCGTCGACGGTGCACACGTCCTCATGCTGCTCCACCCCCGGCCAGTGCTTCGCGAGCACCTCGCGACACCGAGCATCCTTCTCGACTTGCCAAAGCACAGGCCCCAGCCCCGCCCGTTCGAGGCCGAGCTCAAGGCCGCCGATGCCCGAGAACAGCGAACCGATCGTGATCATCACCGCCGCCTCCCGTTGTCGTTCGCCACCGGCGCGCGTCCGTTGTCGTTCGCCGGCTCGACGTCCGCACCAATGCGATAGAGCCGCTCGATCTTGAGCGTCTGCCCCCCGTCCGCGCGCCGCAAGCGATCCCGGTGCCGCCGCTCGAGCGCGACGTCCACGCCGGCGAGCGGACACGCATACTCGCTCACGAACACGCGCGCGCCGACGGCCGCCCACTCCGCGCACCGCGCCCAGAACCGATCGTGATCGAACGGCTCGAGCAGCGCGTAAGCCGTCACGCCGCGATAAGGCGGATCACAGTAGATCGCCTCGAACAGCCCACGCCGCGGCGCCACATCGAAGAATGAGCAGCGCCGGAGCTCGCACCGCTCGAGCGCGGCGACGTCGCGCAATAGCCCCCGCCTCGTCGCTCGAGCCTGGTCAATCGAACAGGCACCGAGCCACCGCGCCGGACCCTTTTCCATGACTCGCTCGCCGCACTCCGCCGCGTAGCCGCCGAACCACTTCCCCCCGAACGAGCAGCCGAACCCCGCGAACGCCTTACGCGGATCCGAGTCCGGCAACGCTCGCGCCGCGCCCCACTCCTCACGCGAGAGCGACGCCGGCGGCTCCCACCCCTCGCGCACCGCGCGATAGAGCGCGATTAGCGCGGGATGGATGTCCGAAACGAGCCCCGGCCCAAACTTCGCGAGCTGAACAGACACCGACAGGCCGCCACAGAACGGATCCCACCACCGTCCCCTCGGCGCGATGGCCGCCGCGAGATGCTTTGCGAGCCGAGGCTTACCACCGAGATAGCGCACTACTTCCGCCTCCCGTTGTCGTTCGCCACCTCGGCGTCGAGCGCGTCGAGTGCGAGTGTCCCCTGCCGCGCGAGCTCTTTCTCAATCCGCCTGTCCATCCGCGCTCGAGCGCGTTCGCCGTCGACCATCGCGAGGCCGTGGATCGAGGCCCACACGGTGATGCACACCCCCTCGGCCTGATCGGGATCGGTGACGTCCTCCCCGACGGCGCCGGATGCGAACACCATGGCCGCGCGCTTGATCACCTCGGTCTGTCCGCGCGTCGTCCCGTGCACGATCGATCGCCACGTTGCGGGCCGCACCTCGAACCGGTTCGAGAGCGGTACGCCGAACAGGTCGCACAGCTCGAGCCATCTCCCGGCGGCCTTGCCCATCCCGATCAACGTCGCGTTGCTTCGCTCCGGCGCCGCCTGTCGCGGTCCGGCGCGTTGCGTGTCGTGGTCGAACCGCGTCAAGCGCGTGACGGGCATGTGGTCATGCTTCTCGAGACACACGTAGAGCGCGCGCCGATCGCCGCCGGCGAACTGCAAGGCCAGCTCGAGCACCGCGAGCCGGTGAGCGTGCGTGGTCGCGACGCCGTGACGCAGGACGCGCCCATGCTCCGGCGCGATTCCCCACCCGGTCCGCACGGCCTGATCGAGGCCCACCACCACGCGCCGAACAGGCGATCGGTGATCGGTTCCCATCTACAGCCCCCCGTCCGACCGGTGCCGGCCGAGCTGCATCGGTTCCCCGGGGTATTGGGTACTACGTACCCATATACCTTCGGGAACCGATTTGCGGCACCGGTTCCGGGAACCGGTTCCGGAACTGACGGAACCGACGGAACCGCTCACTTTTCCCCTCCCCATTCCTGGACACGCAACGCCCCGCCAACCTTGGCGATCACCCCCTCGTCGAGCAGCTCGCGAACCATCGCGATCACGTCGGCCTTCCGGCCTTTCACCTTGCGATAGACGGCCGAGGCCGACTTGAGCTCCCGATGCTCGCGGATGGCCTTGAGCACGATGGCGCGCTCTTTCGCCGCCGCGGCCTCGCGCGCCTCGATCTCCGCCGCCGTGAGCGTCGACGCGTCCGGCGGCGCGACCTCGATCAGCCGGTGCGAGCCGCGATCGAGCGACAGGCGAACGTCCGGCGTTCCGTCGCCAAACCGCGAGTTTTTCGAGATCTCGACGTCGATCAGGTTCGGCTCCCCCTCGACGGCCGCGAAGTAGAGCAGCGCGTCCGCTTGGAACTCGATCCCGCTGCTCTCTTTCCCCGACGCGATCCCCTTGCTCTGCTGTGTCTTACTCTTGGCCCCGTACGTGCCTCGGTGCGCCTCGGACAGCGTGATCACCGTCGCCCCGCGACGAGCGGCGGCCTTGAGCACCGCGATCACGGCGTCCACGCGTGCGCGCGGCGACTCGATCAGTGAGGCGGACTCACACGGCGCCGTCTGCAGACTGTCCACGATCAGAACGCGCGGCCTGTCGCCGGCCATCCGCTCGAGCGCGCGGATCGCCTGTTCGAGCGTGCGCGGAACCAGCTCGCCGAACGGATCGAAGCACGTAAAGAGCCGACCCCGCGCCCCGCGAGCGAAGTCCGCGCGCACCGCCTCCCCCGGCCGTCCAGGCGCCTCGAACGCCTCGCGCGAGAACCCGGCGAGCTGGGCAAGGCGGACCAGGATCCCGTCGGGGTGCTGGTCGGCCGCGTAGTACAGAACCGCGCACCCCTCGCGCTCCCACCTGTCGCCGAGCACCGTCGCGAACGCCGTCTTTCCACTTCCCGGCGCACCATTGAACATGAGCAGCGAACCGTCCGGCACCCCGCCCCGGAACGCCTGATCCATCGTCGGGAACCCGGTCCGGCGCCGCTCGCCGCTCGGCCGGATGGACAGCGCGTGCTGCTCGAGCGTGAGGACTTCCGGCCCCGCGTCCCCATGCTCGACGAGCTGTAGCTCCGCCTCGGCCTCGCGCAGTGCGCGGAGTGCGGCGCCGAGTTCGTCCCCGGTGGCACGTGCGACCCGCCTCGCCGTCGCCGCGACCACGCGCCGGCGTGCGAGGACGCGAAGCCGCTTCACGTCAACGTCGCGCGCCGGAAAGCGCTCCGAGAACCGGAGCAGGTAGGCCGCGCCGCCGACTTGCTCGAGTAGCCGTGCGTCCGCGAGCGCGGCCTGTAGCGCCGCGAAGTCCACGCGGCCGCCCCGCGCGACGAGCTCAAGCAGGACGCGACAGATCGTCTCGTTCGCCCCGGCGTAGAAGTCCGACGGCTGGACGCCGCTCGGCCCGATCATCTCGGGATAGGTGACGAGCGCGTTCAGGACGTCGCCCTCGAGATTGATGTCCAGGTGTTCGACGGGCCGGACGCGATCCGCGTCGCCGAGACGGCCCGATCGTCCCCCGCCGGCGCCGTGGGTGCCGGATCCGTTGGTGTGTGGTGGCTTCACGGCGCGCACCACGTCCCCCATGTTCTATCTGTCACCGCACACCCCCATGCGCGGCGTTCAGTGCGCCGACGAGTCCTCGCCGTCGTCCTTGTCGTCGTCGGCCTCGGCGACGTCGGCGGCCGGTTTCGTCCACCCGTGACTCACGAGCTTGATGTCCCGCGCGCGACGGGCCTCGGCCTCGGCCTCGTCGAACAGGGCCTGTTGTCGCTCGGCCGGCTCGATCCCGCGCGTGCGGACCACCTCGCCCGTGTCTGTTCGGTACACGTGGACGATCCCGAGCGCGTAGTCCGGCCGCTCGGCGAGCTCCACCTCGCGCCGCTCGACGCCGGTCCGAACCTGCTCCGAGAGCCCCGCGATCGTCTTCTCGACGTCCTTGATCGACTCGCCGATCACGCGCGCCGCTTGCGCCTTCTGAACGCGGAGCTCGTCGAGCCGCGCGAGCTGGCGCGCGAGATCGTCCGCGCGATGGGCCTTTTCCGTCGACGTGAGCCGACACGGCAACTTCTCCACGAGCTCGTCACCACGCATAGCGCGCACCACCCCTTCCGTCCGCGAGACGTCGCGGACCTACCTCTCACACCGTAAGTGAAGCGGACGCCCCGGCGAGCTGCTCGGCCAGCGCGAGCAGCGCGGACGGCGTCGTTCCGAGGCCCTCGGCGTAGCGGAACAGCAGATCGAGCGAGAGCGCGTGGCGGCCGCTCTCGACGCGCGCGACGAGGCCGGGACGCGTCTCGATCACGTGCGCGAGCAGCGTCTCACTCATCCCGAGCTCGGTTCGCCGGTGGCGAATGGCCGTTCCGAGGGCCAGCGCGAGCGCCTGTCGACGCGCCACCGCCGGCAAACTCACGTGCGACCCCGCACGCGCTTACGCGGCACCGCGACGCCGTCCGGAACCTCGTCGGCCGTCATGCTCGCGACCTCGACGGCGTATTCCGTCGCCGCGCTGATCTTGAGCGCCGACGCGAGCGAGCACCGGCCCTCGCGCGCACGCTGGACGGTCGGCGCCGAGACACAGGCCGCGAAAGTGAGCCGGTGCGCGGCCCCGTACCCTTCCCGCTCGAGCCACTCGTCCAGAGTCATGACGGTAAGTTGTAACGCCGCGTGCGGACCGCGAGCAAAGGAAAGTGTAAGGCTGCAAGTCTGCAGACCACCGGCCGCAAGGCGGAGTGCAGATCACCTTACCCACCACGCACCCCGCGTTTTCTGTCGGCCATCTTGCTTCGCATTCTGACGGGGAGTTATAACGCGACACTCAGACTCACGGGGGGATCCATGGGTGCGATGGGGGTGGACGAGCTTGCGCAACGCGCGCTCGCGGACGTGTTCGAGCAGCTCGAGCGGATCGGCGCCGCCGGCCGCGAGCGGTGCCGGGGACGCGGAACGTACGTCACGAGTCCGCCGAGCTCGCCTGTCACGCGAACCGAGGCCCTCGGCTACATCCGGTTCGCGGAGAACGCTCTCGACTACGCGCGCGTTCACCTCGACTACCTCGCGTCCGCGCTCGAGCCGGACGAGCCAGCAATCCGCGTCGGCGAGCGCGTCGAGGTGATGGACGAGGCGGGGCCGTGGTTCGGCACGCTCCACGCGCTCGGCGCCGACGGCAAGGTGTACGTCCGGCGCGAGGTCGGCGGCGAGATGGAAGTCGTCCACCCGCGCGACGTCACGCGCGCACCGAGCGAGGCGGCGGAGTGATCGAACCCGGGATCTACGGCCGCGACAAGATCAGCGAGGCCGAGTATCGCAAGCTGGACGCGGTGAACTTCTCGACGCTCAAGGCGATCGCGAAGTCCCCGCTTCACTACCGCTACCACCTCACCGCGCCGGACGAGCCGACGGACGCGAAACGCCTCGGCGCACTCGCTCACACGGCGATCCTCGAACCCGAGCGACTCGCGCACGAGTATGCGGTGTGGCCGCCGGCGGAGTGGCCGGCGCAACGTCGACAAGGGAAGCTGTGGGACGCGTTCGTCGAGGTCGCCGAGCGAGACGGCCTCACGATCGTCCGCCGCGAGGACGTGGAGCTCGCGCACGGCATGGCCGCCGCCGTCCGCTCGAACGCGCTCGCGAAACGCTACCTCGAACGCGGCGCCGCGGAGCAAGTGCTCGTGTGGCGCGACGAGGCGACGGGGATCGTGTGCAAGGGGCGCCTCGACTGGATCTCGCACTCGGTGCCGGACGCGATGGCCGAGATCAAAACGAGCCGCGACGTCGCGCCGTTCTTTTTCGAGAAGAACTTCGCGCTCCGCTCGTTCGACGTTCAGTGCGCGCTCTACGCCGACGGCTACCAGACACTCACCGGCCGCGCGCTCTACCCGAAGTGCATCGCCGTCGAGAACACGCCGCCGTTCGACGTGATCGTGTACGACTTGCTCGAGACGCTCGAGATCGGCCGGGCGCTCTACCGCGAGATGCTCGAGCGCCTCGCCGAGTGCCGCAAAGCCGACACGTGGCCGGGACAGGCGCCCACGGCCGAGCGGATCTTGCGCCTCCCGCCGTGGCGCGACCCTTCCGAGCAGCCCGACGATCTCGCCGATCTGGAAATGGAGACAAATCACCATGTCTAAAAGTGAACAAAGCGACAAGAAACCACGTCGTCCCGCGAGCGTCTCGAACACGCTCACCGAGCTCCGCGACCGAGCACAGCGCAACGTCGACAAGCTCGGCGCGCGGCTCGAGCGCCTCCACGTGGAGACCGAGCAGGTTCGCGGCGAGCTGCTCACCGCACGCGCCGAGCTCGCGAACCTGAACACGGCCCTCGGCGAGCGCGAGCCGACCACCGCCCACGGCTCGAGCGCGGACGGGACGCTCGCCGTCGCGTCGCTCCCGGCGAACGGAGCCGGGACGTGATCAGCATGCGGGAGGCGCGGCGACGTAACCGCGGGATGCCTCTGTCGCTCCGCGCGTGGTGCCGGCGCGCGTTCCACCACGAGCCGCGCTCGAGCCTGTCTCCTAAGCTCGCGCGTATCGTCCACGGCGCCGAGTAGGAGGCCCACGTGAGCGAGGACGCGTTCTGGAGGGGCCGGTGCGGCGCTCCCAAGGTGGAAGGCGGCGGCCGGTGCATGCTCCCGGCGATCGCGCGCTACGGCGGCCGCTGCTACCTCCACTCGCCGGAGGGGATCGCCGACCGCGAGCACACGAGCACGCGGAACCGCCGCGCGCCGGAGCCGCGGTGCAAAACGGTGAACCCGAACGGGTGGCCGTGCCGGCACTCCGCCGCCAAGGGGTTCGATCACTGTTTCCTCCACCTCCGCGCCGTCCTCCGCGCCGCACCGGCACCGGAGCCACCGCCGCGCGTCGGGCCGAGTGAGAAGCGCGTCGAGGTGGTGAACGAGCGCGTCCGGAACGAGCGGCGCCTTGAGGACGAGAACACGGACCTCCGCCGGCAGATCACCGATCTGAGCGTCCAGCTCGAGAAGGTCCGCGCGGAACTCCAGCTGCTCCGCGCGTGGCGCAAGCCCGGCACCAAGGTGAACGGCGAGGCGCAGCCGTGAGCCGCGGCCCCGCCGACTATGACGAGCTGTTCCCCGGCCGGTTCCTCAAGGCCGGCCAGCTCGGCGACAAGCGGCCCACGCTCACGATCGAGCGCGTCGACGTCGAGTCCCTCCCCGATGACAAAACCGGCGGCGAGCGCAAGCGCGGCGTGATCGTGTTCCGCGAGATGCCCTACGCCCTCGTCCTGAACTCGACGAATGGCCAGCTGATCCGGAGCATGTTCGGCCGCGCCGTCCCGTCGTGGCACGGCCGCAAGATCACCCTGTACAAGGGCCAAGTCGAACACGGCTCGCAAAAGGGGGAACCGGCGGTGCGGATCTGGGGTTCGCCGGAGCTCGAGCGCGATCGCACCGTCGAGGTCCGCCTCCCGCGCAAGCGGCCCATGCAGATCACGCTCCACGCCGTCCGCGGCAAGGACGCGAGCGCGCCACCGGCCGTCGACAGACACCCCACCGAGGGCCGCGCCGCGCCGCCTCCCGCCGACGCGATGGACAAGGATCCGTCGACATGAGAAGCGGCGCGCGACGCATCCGCCGCGACCCCGACGCCGTCCCGCGGTGCGGCGCCCCATGCGCGAGCGGCGCCCCGTGCGACGCGATCGGCCGCCCCGCCTTCCGAGGCCGGTGCTACCTCCACCGCCGCGAGCCACCGCGCGAGAACGTCCCCGTCGCGGCCCCTGTCCCCTTCCCGCCGCGGCCGCGGTGCGCGTCCCTGAATGCCACCGGCTCGCGGTGCCACAACACGACGGTTCCCGGTTCGGACTACTGCACCGTCCATCGCGACAGGCCGCGCGGCGAACCGCCGGAGCGGATCGAGTGCGCCACCGTCGACGCGCTCGGCTATCCCTGTAAGCGCGTCGTTCGGCGACATGGTGACAAGTGCATATGGCATCGAGTCGACAGGCCGCGCTGCTCGGCGCTCTCGACGCTTGGCAAGCCATGTCATTCGCTGGCAAAGAAAGGCATGGCCTACTGTTCCCAACATCTACGCCGCGCCGCCGTCGTCCGCGACCTTGAGTCCGAGTGCGGCCAGCTCCGCGAGCGCGTCCGCGAGCTCGAGCAACGCCTCGCCGAGGCCCTCGCCGACCACCACCACGCCGCCGTCCTCGACGGTGCACCGTGACGGCCCCTCGCGAGATGATCCTCGTCCTGCTCGAGTCGCCTTACGCCGGCTACGTCGAACGGAACCTCGCCTACGCGCGCGCTTGCATGCGCGACTGTAACTTCACTCCGGCCGGCGTCCTCGACGATGATCTCCCCGACGAGCGCGAGCTTGGCATCCGCGCCGGGTTCGCGTGGGGACGCAAGGCCGAGCGGACCGTGGTCTACCTCGATCACGGAATGAGCCGCGGCATGGAGGCCGGGATCCAGGTCGCCAAGATGGAAGGCCGCCCCATCGAGCATCGCCGCCTCTACCCTGCTCCCGCGCACGGTGCGCCGTGAGCAAGGCGCGCGACAACCGGCGCCGGCGACAGGCGGCCGCGCGCAAGATGGAAGCTTGGCGGTTCGAGCGCGATCGGTTCGAGCTGCTCGAGTGGGGAGCGCGTGAGCTCGCCGCCATCGCGCGGAGGCTTCCCGATCCGGAGATCTGTTTCTACGCCGGACTCGCGGACGACGCGCTCCGCGCGGAGCGACGCAAGCGGAGCGGGGAGTCCCTCGACGGTGCGCGCTCGGTGCTGCTCGCGGCCGAGGACGTGGCGCCGTGGCTCCGGGATATGCGGCGGCGGCCCATGTGCCGCGAGGCGATGCGGCGCGTGCTCGCGAGGCTCGCGTGACGCTCGATCCCCGCGAACCGTGGTGGTCCTACCCCCTCGTGATCGTCGATTTCGAGACCACCGGCGTGGTCCCCACCGAGTGCGGCCCCGTGAGCGTCGCGGCGGTGCGGCTCGAGCAGGGCCGCGAGGTCGGCCACTTCTACAGCCTCACGCGGCCCGGGTGTCCGATCTCGCCGGAGGCGTCGGCCGTCCACGGGATCACCGACGAGCAGGTGGCCGACGCGCCGGAGCTCTCGACGCTCGCCGCCCCGCTCGCCGAGCTCGCCGCCGGCGCAATCCCCGCGGCCTACAACGGGACGGTGTTCGACAAGATCATCTTTCACCGGTACCTCTCCGGCGCGGCGCCGCACCCCCTGTTTGATCCGGCGCAACCATGGCTCGATCCGCTCGTCATGATCCGGAAGATCGACCGGTACGCGCGCGGCCCCGGCCGCCATCGCCTCGACGCGACGTGCGATCGGTGGGGAGTCCCGTTCGGTGAGGGGGAGGCCCACAACGCACTCGCCGACGTCCGCGCCGTTGGCCGCCTGCTCGGTGCGCTGATCGAGCGCGGCAAGGTGAAGCCCACCGTCTCGCTCGGCCGGATGATCGCCTATTCCGAACAGGTCCGCGCCGAGCAGGATCGCCAGTGGGAGCAGTATCAGGCGAAGCTCAAGGCGCGCGAGGCACAGCAAACGCTCGCGCTCGGTTCCGGTGACTCGGAGACAAGTCCCCATGTCGACACGTGTTCAAGTGAACCCCGGTGACAAGCTCGGCGCCTGGACGGCCCTCCGCCGCGTCGACGCCACCACGGCGACAGGCGGCCGCGAGCGGTGGCTGTGGCAGTGCCGGTGCGGCGCCGAGCACGTCCACTCGGTGACGTACGTTCGGAACCTCCCGGCGGGATCCGCCTGCAACGGCTGCGCTGGCAGGTTCCGCCGTCGCGATCCGCGCCGTCGCCTGTGGGGAAAGCGTGCGCACGCGCTCCGCTCCGGCGACGGCGAGGCCCTCGAGGCGCTCGACTCCGAACTTGCGGAGCTCGCCGACGAGGCCGGCGCTGTCGACGAGCTACCGGACGTGATCTGAACGCTCTTACAATCCGCGGGATGCACCGCGCGTTCCTGATCGGCACCCTCGCGGCCGCGGCCGCGCTCACCGGAGATGTCCCCATGTCGCACCTACTCACCGAGGCCGACGCCTTCACGGCCGACGTCCCCGTCCCCGACGACGGCGACGATCGCAACGCAGCAAGCGTCGAGCCGGCGTTTCAGTCGCTCGCGAACCGGACGCGCCACTTGCTCACGCGCCTGAACGACCTCGCCGGGGCCGCGTTCGAGTGGACGAACCTTCACCGCTTCGCCGGTGGGTTCCAATCCAGTGTGCCGCTCCACCTCACCGGCGGGACGAACGAGATCGCGTACACCGACGCGGCGGGAGCGCCGGTGCCGCGCTCGCGCACGACCTACGTCCCGCTCGCGGCTCTCTCGCAGCTCGCGCCGACCACCGGCGACGGATGGCAGGTGGTCGACGGCTCCGCTGTCGCGCGCTCGCCGCTCCATGACTTCGTGCTGCCCCTGGTGTTGCCCTCCGGCGCCCGGCTGATGCGCGTCGACGTGCGCGGCGTCGCTGCGGGGAGCGTGGATCTGCGCTTCGTGCAGGTGACGCACGGGGGCTCGAATAGCGTCGCCGCCTATGCCGGCGCCGTCGCGAGCGGCGTCCCCGCCACGACGGAGATCGTCGTCGATCAGGCGGTGGACGCGGCGCTCCACACGCTCGAGCTGCGCGTCCGCTCGTCCGACACGCTCACCGCGGGGGTCGGCGCCCACTACGGGTCGATCTCATACGTCCGCCTGATCTGGCTCGATCCGGGGCCGCGGAACTTCTGAGATGGAGGACGTCAGCATGCTCGACGCAATGCTCGCGGTGGAGCGCCACGCGCGCCGCGATCAAGAGCCGTGGACCTACACCGAGACGGCCACGGCCCTCGACGCCTGGATGTTGCAGCTTCGGCTCGTGGTCACGGTCGGCGAGCGACGCTACGGCGCGTCGCGGCTCGTGAGCACCGACAGTGCGCGCGCCGCGCGGTACGACGTCCTCCCGAGCGAGTGGAGCTACGTCCGGCGCGAGGTGCTCGCGGTCCTCGACTCTGTTCCCATGTAGACACGTCGACAAGTCACCTTGACGACAAGTCGCCTTGTCACTACGCTCCGCGGCCATGGGAAAGATCGTCGCGATGGTCGGCCAAAAAGGCGGCGCGGCCAAGTCCACGAACACGATCGCGATCGCCGTCGAGACGCACCGCCGCGGGATCTCGACCTTGATCGTCGACGCCGACATAGAGGAACAGCGGAGCGCGCTCACGTGGGCCGACGTCGCCGACGAGAAAGGCGTCGACGTGCCGCGCGTCGTGGGCATGGGGAACGCGCTCCGAACACAGCTCCCGGCCGAGGCCGAGAAATACGATCTCACGCTGATCGACTGTCCCGGCAGGAACGGCCGTCGCGTCGCCCACGCGCTCGCGCTCGCCGACCTCGCGATCCTCGGTGTGTCCCCGTCGCCGATCGAGATCTGGGCGATGCAAGGGAGCGTCGATCAGGTCCGCGACGTCCAGGCCGTTCGAGGTGACGCGCCGGAGGCGGTGATCCTGCTCAACCGTCGCGACAAGCGGACCGTCCTCGGCCGACAAGCGCGCGAGGCTCTCGAGTCGCTCGAGATCCCGGTGATGCGCACCGAGCTCTCGTTCCTCTACGGCTACCAGTACGCTCCCGGCGCCGGGAAGGGGCCGACGACGTATGAACCGACGAGCGAGGCCGCCGACGAGGTCCGCGCGCTCGTCGACGAGCTCGAGCGGCTACTCCGCCTCCCGCGCCGCAAGGCCGCGCTCGAGCTCGTCCGCAACCCACCACGAAAGGCCGCACCGCATGCCAAGTAAGAAGCCCACCGCCACCCCGCGCCGCGCGCGCCGGACCGACACCGCCAAACCGGCCGAGCTCACGCGCGAGCAGCAACGCGAGATCGACAGGCGAGCACGCGAGCGCGAGCGCGACCCCACCGCCGACAAGGAGACGGCGAAACAGGGCCGCGGGATCGTCGAGATGAAAGGCCGGCTCGTGAACGGCGAGCGCAAGGGGGCCACGGTGAAGCGGCGGACCACGCTCTACCTCCCGCTCCCCATCGCCGACGAGCTCGACGCACGCGCGCGCCGCGGCCGCGTCTCGCTCTCGGACGCCGCCGCCGAGGCCCTGTCCGAGCAGTGGGCGATCGATCTGGAGTCGGCGTCGTGAGCGAGATCGGGTCCGACGAGCTCACCGCACAGTCGATGGCACTCGCGGACGATCTGCTCGAGCTGCTCGAACGGCGCACCGAGCACCTGTCCGACCGCGACGCGAGCGCGGTGCAACAGACGGCGGCGTGCTCCGCGTTCGTCGAATGCGTCGCCGACCGTCTCAGGCTCGAGCACCGGCCGCTCACGCTCGGCGGTATGCTCGAGTGCATCCTTGCGGCGCCGTGGGGGCCGGTGGTGCTCGGCGTCCTGTGCAAGCTCGAGCCGGGGCGGACGTTCGCGCCGGACTCCGGCGAGACGTTGCGGAGCCTGTGCGCGCACCGCGGCGCGGACGACGCCGTCCCCGGCGGGATCGTAAAGCTGCAAGTGTTCGGCGGCGGCGCTCCGAAAGGACTGCAGATGGTCCTGTGCATCGACTGCGTCCGACTCGCGACGGCGTCCCTCAAGGATCTCATGCGACGCAGCCTCGGCGGCGCTCCGCCTCCGAGCGGGGTGCACTGACATGACTGCCTCGATCACCTGTCCCCGGTGCGGCCGCACGTCCCACAACCCGAACGACGTCCGCGAGCGCTATTGCGGCGCGTGCCACGTGTTCCACTCGCACCATACGCCGTCGAGGTGTTCCGCCTGGACGGCGGCGGCCTCGTCGCAACCTTCCCGTTCCGCTCGTTCGACGAGGCACACGCCGGGATGCGTCGCCTTGCACAAGAGCGCCGAGGGGAACCGGACGCCGAGGGCTATCAGGTGGTCCGCACCGACGCCCCTCCCGGCTCGACGGGGCTCACGCGCGACGAACAGGAACGCGCCGACGCCCTGTCCGAGGCCCTCGGCGACCTCGCCGAGGTTGCGTCCCCGTCCCCCGCCGGCCACTCTGCTTTCGGCACTCGTCCATCCGGTGTGATCATCGTCCGCCCCTTGCTTGCGCCTTTTTCAGATCGGCCGCGATCGAGTCGAACATCCGGCTCACCCACGCGACGAACGTCTCGCGCGACATGCGGAGAGACTGCGCCTGGACGATGATCATAGCCTGCATGAGAGCGAGGTTCTCCGCCGTCGGTTGGACGCCGATCGCGGCGAGACGCTCGGACAGGTTGCCCATGCGATCGCCGGCCTCGTGGATCACGGGGAACTCGAACGGTGGGCGGTTCATCGTCCGGCCTCGCGCTCGAGCAGCTCGCGGAGCGCGCGCTCGGTGAGGTCCGAGAGCGTGACGTCGTGATCGACCGAGTAGTGTTTCACGCGCGCGCGGAGCTCCGGCGATAGGTAGACCGTCGTGGAGTGCCGGCCGCGGATGAGGTGGGCGGCCGAGTCCTCCGCGGCGGCCGGCGGCGGTGGCGGTGGTGGCGGTGGGGACGGCGCCGGCGGCCCCTCGGCGTCGACGAGGCGGAGCGTGGGCGGCGCGGCGGCCTCGACGTCGGCGAGCAGGACGAGCCGCTCGCGGAGCTGCTCGAGCGCGTCGATCACGCCGGCGACGCCGCCGGCCGGAGGGGTGAACGGGAGCTCGCGTTGCGTGGTCGGCGAGCGAGGGGACCGAGGGGCGAACCGGCCGAACCGGTCGCGGAGGTCGGAGGTGGGCATGTGCCGGAGACTCTACTCGCGGCCGATCTCGACGCAAAACAGCTTGCAGCCTGCTCGCGCGCGCGCGTTCGGCCCGGGGAGGGGGTCACCACATGGCCCCGGGATCGTCGGCGATCGCCGTCGACGCGCGATTGATCTGCACCGTCACTGCAATAGGTGCAGTGTCACGGTCCGCCCCGCCGTCGACGTTCGTCCGTTTCCTTGCTCACAGTGCCGAAAACGGTGCATTGATCCGCCACACGGCAACCGTCCATGACGACGGAACGTCAAAACCGTGGATCAACGGCCCGCTACGGCCTCCCCACGGTTTGACGAACGTGGCCTCACCACGTGACGAACGACTATCACGAACACGGCGCGGCGCAAGGTTTTGTACCGCTACCTCTTAGGAGCAGCCACCCCGCGGGGTGGACGCTGGCCTCGCGCCTCCGCGCCTACCTCGCGGCGCACTCGGCGAACCGCCCCTGTGAGCTGTCGGTGGCCGAGCTGGCCGAGCTGTTCGACGTCGACGAGCGGCAGATCGAGCGCGCCCACGCGGTGATCCGAAAGAGCTACCGCCGCCGCCTCGTCGAGATCCAGGTCTGGTATGGCCGGAGCCAGCTCGCGACACGTCGGTGGATCGAGCCATCCGCGTCACAGTTAAGCCGGGGGGTGCCGGCTGATCTGCTGATCTCTACGGATCCCGCTGATCGCGTAGATCTTCGCGATCGAGGCCGTAGGCGAGATCCGAGCGCCACCCCGCCGACGCGATCCGCGAGCAGATCTCACAAGGCAAACGCAGATCCCGCGCGCGTGCGCACGCGTGCCCCCGCGAGATCGTCGGCTGGTTCGAGAGCTCGCGAGCGTCGACGCGCCGTGCGGCTCGAGCTCGAGCACCCCGCGATCCTCCGCCCCGCGGCGGTGCGCATCGAGGGGGAGCTCCGCGCCGCCCTGGACGGCCGCCACGGCCTCGGAACGGCCGACCGGATAGAGCGCCTGCTCCGGGAGCCGGCGAGCTTGCAGAGGCCCACAGAGGCCCTGCTCGCGGCGCGGACGCTCGCCGAGCGCTCGGCCGACGTCCCCGGGAAGCTGTGGCGCCACCTGTTCCGCGCCGCGTGCGCCGGAGACACCCTGTGCGACCGGGGGGCGGACAGGGCCGCGACGAGGGCCGCCGAGCTCGAGCAGCTCACCGGCCCCGCCGACGCGTCGCGGGACGAGCTCGCCGAGCGACTCGAGCAGCTCGAGCAGCGGCTCACGGCCGTCCGGCTCGGCGGCGACACCGACCGCGCCGACGAGCTCGCCGAGGCGATCGCGATCGTGCGCGCACGGCTCGAGCCGGAGGAACCTCCCGATCCGGTGCATGCGCGGATGCTCGAGCACCTCCGCGAGATCGAGCAGCGGCGGATCGAGCGGGACAGACGGGAGGCGCGCGGCCCCCCGCCGACGGCCCCTCCGCCCGATCCGGTGGCTCGAGCTCGCGGTTACGCGCTGCTCCCGCCGGAGGTGCGCGCGGAGATCCCGGAGTACGCCGCCGTCCTCGCGCTCGTCGCGTGGTTCGGCACGTAGAAACGGCCCCTAAGACGTGAGTAGTGGGGCCGTCGGGCCGGGATCTGTCCGCGGCGCCGCGGCGGAGCATAGCCGGAGCCGTGCGTCTAGGCGGGAGTCACTTCACGCCTGAACATCCGTCACACCCTATTCCGTAGATCGTGGAATAGGGGGGTGCGCGCGTTCAGCAGATCGCCGCGTGAACGTCTGAGTTGTGCAACAAGTCAGACGACGCTTGACGAGCCGCCCACGCCTCACCGGCACCGCGCCGACTGCTCGAGCGCGCGCCGGATGCGCGGGAGCTCGTCGGCGATCTGGCCGAGCGCGTCCCGGCTCGCGAGGGCCGGCGCCGCGCAGTGGCGGAGCTCGAGCAGCGCCACGACGGCGAGGACGGCGGCGAGCTGACCGCGGCTCACGTCCGGCTCCGGCGCGCTCGAGCAGCGCGGACGGCCGCGCGCACCGCTCCCGGCGCCGTGGCGGCGACGCCGAGGCCGGCAAGGACGGTGCTCGGCCCCGTGGCGTCGAGCGTGTTCAGCGTGACGAGCGCGCGGGGGAGGCCCTCCGGCGCGTCGAGGTGGATCCGGACGACGGCGTGACTTGTCGACATGGTGACAAGTCTACAAGGTGATAAGTCGCCGTGTCTACCGCGCCACCGGTGGCGGCCGGATGCTGGTAGGGATGGCCACCGACTCGGGCCACCGCACCGCGATCACGTCGGCGGCCTTGCGTTGGGCGATGCTCACGCGGTTACCCTGGTTCCCGCCGAGCACCCACACGTCCGGCCCGCTCGCGCCGAGCAAGAACGCGACGTGCCCCGTCCCGCCGGCGTCCGCGTCCCTCGGACCGAACACCGTCACCGCGCCGATCGTCCACCGCGGCCGCGGCGGCGCCACCTTGCTCGAGCGCACGCAGGCGACGCCCCACGCGGCGTAGGAGCGCGCCGTTTTCGAGCGCGTCGAGCGGATGCCGCACTGCTCGAGACACCACGAGACGAACGAGGCGCACCACGGGACGTCGTCCGGCGCGCGGCCGGCGCCGGTGACGGCGTGGTAGTCCTCGATCCGCGCCGTCGAGAGCCCCGGCCGGATGTCCTCGAGCACGCCGATCTCACCGAGCGCGACGGGGATCCACGCCGGGATCACCACCGGCACGGGGCCGATCGGCGGCGTCGGTGTCTTACCGGGGAGCGTCGCCACCGCCGCCCCCTTCCGCGAACCGCGCGCGCTCGAGCTCGAGCATGTCGTCCGCGATCTCGGCGGCGTACGCGAGGCCGTCGGCGCGGTGCATCTCGTGCGGCGGGATGAGGCGCGCGGCGAGCATGCCCGTGAGCGCGGCCGCGGCGTACGTCCGCCACGCCGCGCGATCGGTGGCGAGATCGTGGACCGCGGCGATTCTCGTCGGCGTCGGCGTCGAGCCGACAAGGCGCCGCTCGGCCGCGGCGATGGCCTCGCGCTCCTCACCGTCCATCGTCGCCGCCTTCCGAGCCGCTCCTCGCGGCGAGGTGCTCGCGCGCGACACGGCTCTTGCCTCGTCGGATGAAGCCGAACCACGTCCGGTCCAGCTCGCCGTTCCGCTCGAACACGGGGATCCCCGCGATGGTGATCGATGCCGGCTCGAGCCGTCTCGCGACAGGCCGGCCCGTCACCGTCACCGTGGCCTTGTAGGCCGCCACAGCGGCACCGGCCGCGGCGCCTGCTTTCTTCGCCGTATCGGACAGTCCCATGCTCTCACCTCGCGCGGATCGGGTTCGTCGGCCGGTCGGCGTCGGCCGGCGGCGGGAAGCTGCTCGTCGGCGTCGCGAGGCTCGCGCGCACGCGCGGGAGCGCGGCTTCGACGTCGGCCGTCGTGACGGTGATGGAGTCCGGCGTCTGTGCGTTCGCGATCGTGAGCGCGGCGGCGAGCTTGTCGGCGCCACTCATGCCGGGAGACTTCGCGAGCTCCATCGTCGCGGCCGCGTCGAACGCTGCCTCGCGCCGGGCACGCACGCGCGCGAGCTCGAGCAGCTCTCTGTCGTGCTCGGCCTGCGCCTTATCCTTGTCGATTCGCGCCTTCATGGCCGCGATCGCGTGCGGAACGAGCGACGCGAGGCCGAGCAGCACCGCGGCGGCAAGCGTCCAAAGAGCCGCGGTGGCGCTATCCATGGCCGCGTAGCAGCTCCGGAGCGTGCTTCTTCACGCCCTCGCGTACGATCTGCGCCACCTTGGGCGGCATCGCGCGAAGCGCTGCCTGCAGATCCGACTTGGCGTCACGCCTCTTCTTCGTGTGTTTCACGGCGTCACCTCCTCGTCGGGAATGATGGGCATCGGCGTCTCGTTCGGATCGAGCGGTGCACGCTCGGTCACGTACCGGGCTTCGATGGGTACGAGGGTCTCGCCGAACCATGGACTGTAGTAGCCGCTGAAATAGCCGCGTCCGCGCGCAGGCGCGACGACACGCAGGGGGATCCCCGCGCAGATGACGTCGTCGCCGACCTTGAGCGCGGTCGGCTTCCACCGGCCTTGACGATCCTGGTAGTACGAGACCACCTGACGATCGCAGTGGTCGACGAAGATGCCGCTCTCGTCCGTCGTGATGTTCCCTTCGGCGTCGATGCGTTCGGGCATGTCCGCGTCGGCGACGGGAGAGCCCTCTATCAGCTCGGTCACCAGCCGATCCACGTTGCCCTCGAGATCCGCTTCTGTGAGTCGCTCCATGATCTCACTCCTGTCGACTAGAAGTTCCATGCCCGCGCATGCGTCGGCGCCATCGAAGGCGCCCCCTGCCGGATGAGTGGGTCGGCGCCGCTCTGGCGTTCGGGAACCTGAGCGGGCGCGGTGGCAGCGAGCTTGAAGTCCCAACCCCACTGCACGTCGACGCCGGGCATCCTCTGCGCCGTCTCCGTCGCGACCACGGCGTCCGTGTGCGCCTGGATCGTGGCGAGGGACGGCACGGCGTACCCGCCGCCCACTGCGTGGATCGTGACGCCATCGGCGGTGAGGCCGTCCACGCGACGCAAGAGCATCAGGTTCACGTCGGACGCAGGCGGCAGATAGGTGCCGGCGACGGTGGTGCCGGTGCCCTGCTCGGCGCGCTTCGTGTACGAACGAACGCGCAGAGCGGCCGGGTCGAGCACCGCGTAGACGAGGAGCATCTTCCCCACGTCTGCGGCCGGGATAGAGATGAGCGGGGCCTGGTAGTTTGCGCCGCCCGCGTTGTCGGTCCCGAGCGCAAAGGTGAGACTCGCGTTCGCGCCGAGGGTCTGCCAGTTCCAGCCGGGGAAGGTGCCGGACGGGCCGCGCCTTGAGAACACGACACGTGACCCACTCGCCACTGCCTGCGAATGCACCGTGAGCCAGAGCCACCAGAACGTGCCGGCCGGATGGCCCGCGAGCGCGCCCGTGGTGTTTACGTAGTAGTCCGCCATGCTCGGAGCGCGCACACCGTAGGTGATCGGCTGCGTCTCGTAGCCCCACGCCTTCGGCGCCGTCTGGTCGATCGCGACCACGATCGGCGCGCCCGTCTTCGTCATCGCATCGGCCGGCGCCTTCGTCACAACATCGTCGAGCACGGCGGGCGCGACGAGTGACTTGAGCGCAGCGCGCTCCGGCCAACGGTGCGCAAGGGCCACACCGTCGATAGAGTCGGGGAAGCGGCCAAGAGCCCGCGCTTGTGCCATCACGGTGCGGATCTGCGCCTCGGACAGCACACCGCGATAGGTGACGTGGTCGATGATCACAACGTCGAGCGCGGTCGCGACGGCGCCGAGCGCACCAAGGAAGTGCGGCCCGGTGTGCGCCGTAAATCCGGTGATCGCCGCCGACGCCGGCGTGATGTCGCGATTGACCGTCAGTCGTACGGCGTTACCCTCGTGCCGGCCGGCGATACACAAGATCTTGCCGACGTCGCTCGGCTGCAGCGTGTAGGCGCCGGTCTGCACGAGCGCGGTGTTCGCTCCGTTGCGCGCGCCAAAAAACAGGCCGTTCGCGGTGTTGATGTAGAATCCGTATCCGACGTCGCCAGTCGATGCGCGCCCCGCGAGAAAGCGGACCGCGCCGGTCGAGAGTCGGTTGGCCTGCGCGAGCAGGAGACCACCGAAACCGCTCGCGTCGCCGCTCTCGCCGCCACCCGCGGCCGTTCCGTAGTAGCTGCCCGCGGCTGGCTGGATTCCGTAGATCGTCCGGTCGACCTTCCTCCCGAGCACGCTCCCTCGCCCGCGGCCTCCCCGACGCATGCCCGCGCCGCCCCGGCGATCGATGAAGGCCGCGGCGCGCGCGGCGAGCTCGTCCAGTAGCGTCCGCGGCGCCATCGCTCACGTCTCCGACAGGTGGCAGCGCGCCACCATGGCCGCCGAACCGACGAGCGCAAACGAGCCGTCCGTCACGTCGGGGAAAGGGACGTCGAGCCACGTCCCGTCGGGGATCTTGAAACACCCCGTCTCGGCGCCGGTCGGCGCGGTGAGCGTGATCAGCGGCGCCCCCGCCTCGGCCGCGCGCGCCGCGATGCTCACACCGGCGTCCGCGGCCGTCGACACCTGGACGTACAGATCGCCGCCGTCGGCCTGCATCCGAACGAGCGAACCGCGCCACGCCGCCGGCGTCGCGAATCGCTTGCTTGCGGTGGTGACCGTGATCGGGAGGATCTCGCCGCGCAGTGGTGCGCGCAAGCTCGTCGCGCTCGCGGCCGCGCGGCCGTGCGACGGAAACAGGTCTCTCAACGGCATGTCTCTACCCTCCCTCGACGGAGATCGTAACTGTCATGGTGGGCGACTCGAGCACGATTCGCCCCGTCGCGTGCGCCGCGCCCCACTCGCGCGGGACAAGTCGGAGATCGCGCACCTCCGCCGGCGTGAGATCGGACCCCCACACGCCGCCGTCTCCCCACGTGCCGGGATCGCTCCACACCCCATCATCCGAGATCGGCGTCGGCCACGCGTAGAACAGCCACCAGCGCGCCCACCGCGGCACAGCCCCGCCGGGGACGTCCCACGCGGCGACGTCCCGCACGATGGCGCCGGCCGCGTCCATCGCATACCGCCGCCCCGACGCATATCGAAGCGCGACCGGGAACGCCGCCGGCGCGTAGTGCGCATGAAGTTGGCCGAGCAGCGCGTACGCCCCGCCCCGCCGGCGGTGATCGTCGAGCCAGCGGCCGAGGCGCTCGGTGTAGACGGCGTCCGTCTCGAGGCGGCCGCGCCGGATGCGGCGCTCGCGGCCGACGAGCGCGAGCGACTCCATTCCCTCGAGCCCCGGAAACCGCACCCGGACGCCGGCGACGAGCCGATCGGTGAGATCGTCCAGCTGCTCGGCGACGGCGCCGAGGATCGCTTCCCCGAGTCCGCCGCGGAGCCACGGCGGCGAGAGCTCGCGGACGGCGTCGCGAAAGGTCCGTCGGCCGGCGCCACTTCCCTCGCCGGAGCCGGAGTTACTCGGAAGCCGATAGGACGCGCTGCTCGTCATGTCGCGGCCCTCTGCAAAACGCGCATGTGTGTACAGGTCCAAAACGTGCCGAACGGCGCACTATTTGAGCCCACGATGAAAGCGGCCTCCTGCGCGCCTGTACTCGCCGAGAGCGTGAGCCCCGACGCGATGGGTTCCATCACCTCGATCGCCGGGAAATCGCCGGACCACGGGCCGCTCACGCCGTAGCCAAAGATCCCGTCTGCCGCGCGCACCACACCCACCACACGATCGAACGCCGAGGGGCCGACGGCGCGGCCGCCGGTGCGCTCGGTGAGGCCGTAGAACACGCTCGCGAACCCGCTTCCGGTCTGAAAGTGGCACGCCATGCCGCGCGCGGCCGAGAACGTCGTGGTAGCCGTCCACGCCGCGTCGCGATAGAGAGCCGCCCCCGCTTGCTGAATGCCGCCACCGCTCGCGTTGCCAGTGATCCGACAGAGGACGGCCGTTGCTTTCGCGGGGTCATAGCCGGCGAGCTGTGAGAGCGCGAGCTTGCAGGACGCGCCGGCGTTCTGGCGTTGCTGGCCGGCCGCGAAGATCCGGCCGTCGGCGTGGAGCTGCACGCCGACGCCGGCGACGAGCCGTTGTCCATACGTGCTCGCCGACCCGTTGTAGACCTCCCACGCAAGGCCGGCGATCGCGACGGTGCGCGACGACGCGAGCGAGTTTTCGAGATAGCTGTGAAAGTCCTGGCTCGGCTGCGCGGTGAAATCGATTTCATAGAGCGTGTCCCACGCGGTGAGCCGCGGCGGTTCCGCCTCGTCGACGTACACCGTAGGAGGGGCCGGCCATCCGCCATCCCGCCGCACCGCGAAGCTCGAGCCATCGCGCGCGCTTCGGAGATACGGCTCGACGAATGCCCCGTCGCGATAGGCGCGCTCCTCTTGGTGTCCCGGCATGGCCACGCTCACCGCGAGGACCTCCCCGCTCGCCGCGAAGCGGATCGCGGCCGCGCGCGAGGGGAGCGGCGAGCCGGTCGGAAGCTCAAAAACGACCGTCATACGCCCTCACGCGTCGGCGACACCTGGACGATCGACGTCGCCGTCACCGCGCCGAGCACCGCCACCTCCGACGCGGCGAGCACGACGTCCCCGGCCGGCGCGGTGATCTCGACGTGGAAGATCTGCGGGATGCTCGCGCCGATCACCGTGCGGATCGCGTCGTGGTAGAGCCGCCCCGTCACGCCGGCGCGGTGGCCGCCGATCGGTTGCACCGCGAACCACGCGACGAGCGCGTCCTCGATCGTCTCGCGGATCTGTGTCTCGGTGAGCCCCGACGTGTTCAGGATCCACGCCTTGTACGTGACAGGCACCGCGACCACCGCCGCCGACGCCGCCACGGCCGTCACCGCGAGCGGCTCGGCGCGCTGTGCGATGGCCTCGTCGATGGCGCCGAGGTCCGTCCCCACGTCGCCGGCCGTGCCGCCCACGCCGCCGCTCGCCGTCGCGACGTACACCGTTACGCCGCCGGCGCCGTCCGGCACGGTGCGCACGCGCGAGACGCCGACGCGCGAGCCGTCCGCACGCGTCGCCATCCGCGCGGCGTACGTGTACGCGTCCCACGGCCCCATCGGCGAGAGCGCGCCGAGCCGCTCGTCATACCGCGCGCGGAGCTCGGCGTCCGTCTCCGCGTCGGCGCCCACCACCGGCGCCGCGTTCGTCACCGTCACGCCGAGCAGCGGTGTCACAAGCGCGGTGATCTCCCCCGGCGCCGCCGTCGACGCCGCGCCGGCCTCGACGGCACGCACGGCCACCGTTGCCGTCTCGAGCGCACCGAGCGATACGGCCTCGGTGTTCCGGTATTGCTTTCCGCTCTCGGCGTTCGCGGCGATCAGATCGTCGACGTCGAGGACGTAGACACCGCCGCCGGTATTCGTGAGCGTAATCTGTCCCTCGGCGTACGTCGCCTCGATTCGCTGGACGCGGCGGCCGTGCCACGCGACGAGCGAGAGCCACGGCCCCTCGGCCGTCTCCGCGAACCCCGCTCGCGCCGCGCGCGCAGTGAGCTCCGAAAACGCCGACATGACGATCGCCGAGGCCGCGATCATCGTGCGCATGACACTTCCCGGTTTCCACGCGGTGACGGTGACCCCGCGCGCGGCGAGTGCTGCGTAGATCCGCTGTTCCACCTCGGCGCGCGTGAGCGGTGTCGTGAGCTCGTCGATCGAGTAGGTCACAGGGCCTCCACAAGCACGCTCGCCGAGGTGACGGCGAGGACGAGCGCGAACGGCCTGAGCCGCGGATCGGCCGGCGTGAGCCGCGCGTTCACGTTCAGGAGGCCGGGACTCGGCGCGGTGACGGTGACGAGGGCCTCGTCGATCCGATCGTCGTCGAGCAGCTCGAGCCGCGCGCGGCCGCCGAGCTCGGCGAGATCGAGCGGGGTCACGCCGCGATTGCAGAACGAGCGCACGTCGAGGCCGTAGTCCGGCGCGTCGACGAGCGTCCCGTGCGGCGTGGTGAGCCTCCGGATCGCCGCCTCGCCGATGGCGCGCACCGTCCAGGGATCGACCTCGGCGAGCGTCGGCGAGAGCTCGGCGACACAGGACAGATCCCGGCCCCACCCGAGATCGCCGGTGGGCGGTTCGGCGACGTGCTCGAGCGCGGCGAGCTCCCGATCGATGGCGGCGAGGACGGTGTCGTTCATGGCGTCGCCTTGATCATCGCCGAGAGCGCGGCCCACGTCGCGGGGACGGTGGTCGCGAGCAGCACCGCATGTGCCTTGTCGCCGGCACCGAGGCCGGGAGCGCCACCGAGGACGGCGCCGAGCTCGGCGGCCATCGCCCCGGCCGGCCCCTCGAACGCGGCGACGTGGACGCCGGCGGCTCCGAACGCGGCCTGTAGCTGACTGATCACCGCGAGCTGTGCACTCACGTTCGCGATCTGGCCCTTGAGTCCCGCGATCAGCTTGCCGATCTCGGCCACCTGAACGCTCACCGACGGCGCCGGGAGGCCGAGCGCGATCGACGTCTCGACGGCGGTGATCATCGCCTTAAGGGCCGAGAGCTGCGCCGTGAAGTCGATCGGCGCCGGCACGTAGGCGACGAGCGCGGCGAGCTGCTCGTTCAGCGCGGGGAGCGACGCGCCGATCGCCGCCGACCCCGCCGCGGCGAGCTGGACGCCCCCCGGAAGTGCACTTCCGACCGTCACCGAGCCGAGGTAGCGCGCCGTCATGTCGCGGCCCTCACGCGGCTCGAGCCGCCGGTGATGATCCCGACCATGCTCGGTCCGGCGAACGTGATCTGTCCGCTGATCGGTTGCTGGGCACCGGGAGGGCCGAGCATCCCGGCGAACATCCCCGTCGTGAGCGAGAGCTGGACGGTGTCCCCCTGTCGCGCCACCGGTGCCCCCTCCTTACCGCCGAGGGTAAGGCGCACCGGGACGAACCCCGGCCCGTCGGCCCCGGCGAACGCCACCACGATCGGCTGTGCGCGGTCCCCCTCGATGAACCCCACGAGCACCTCCGCCGCCGGCGCGAGCTCGGCGTGCGCGCCGGCGACTCCCGGCCACACCGAGAGCGGGAGCAGGTCGGGGAGGCCGACGATCCGCCGCACCGCTTGCAGCTCGACGCGCTCGCCGGCCATCCGGACGACGCGGTACCTGTAGAGGCCGTGGAGGCGCTCCGAGGCGGTGTGCTGGACGATGGACCGGAGCAGGCCGGCGACGGGGCCGTAGCCGCTCTCGGACCCGCCGCACCACGCAAGGACGCGGAGCTCGCGGCCGGTGATCCGCAGCTCGAGCGAACGGACGGTGTGCGCGCCGTCGAGCCGCTCGGAGATCACCGAGCCGACGCGCACGGCGGCGGGGTCGTCGACGGCGAGCGTCGCGATCCGGTCGCGCGGATCGTAGGCGAGCACCTGGTAGGCCGCGGCGTCGAGCGGCGTCGCCGGCCGAGGTCCGGCGTGGGTGACTCCGTCATAGTCCACCCACCACGCGACCCCGCCGAGGACGTCCTCGAGTGCGCGCGAGGCCGGCCCCGCCTGCCTTGCGTAGTCCCGGCCGACGCGCTCGGACGCGGGAATGAAGTCGCCGAGCTGCTCGCCGACGGCGCGCGCCGCGTCCTCGGCGACGGTGCGCGCGCGGACGCCGTTGTCGGCGTGGTACCCCTTCGCCGGGACCTCCGAGGCCCACGCGCCGGCGCCGGCGATGATGCGCGCGCGTCGCTGTGCGCCGAACGTCCCGCTCGAGCTCGCGACCACCGTCCCCGACAGGCGGAGCGCGTCGCCGACGGTGATCGTCACGCGTCCCGAGAGCTCCGGCTCGGCCTCGAAATCGCAGTCCGCGATCCACGGCCCCGCGTTGCTCACGGTGAGACGGAGCGCGGTGAGGCGGTGGCCCTCGACGGCCGCGTAGACGTCGCGCTCGGTCATTCGAGCAGGCTCTCCAGCTGGTTCACGAGTGGTTTGATGATCCGTTCCTCGACGGGATCCGGCTCCGGCCCCGCGTCGGCGGCGTCCGGTTTCGCAAGCGCGATCTTCGGGTGCCGATACTCGATGAACCGGATCTCCACGATGGCCTCGCCGTCGTCGGAGATCACCGGTTGCAGCACCTCCACCACGGCCACGGCGCGGATGTCGAGAGCCTCAAGGTAGGGGTGCCAGATCTTGAGAGCGCCGCTGTCCTTGCCGTTCGCGTGACGTCGCTTCGGGTAGGCGTCGACGAGCGGACGCCACGCCGCCCACGCCTCCCAATCGGCCACCGTGAGCAGCTTGATCCGGACCGAGAACTTCGCGAGTCCGCGCCCCCTGTACACGATCCACGCGCCGCTCAGGCCGAACCCCTCGCGCTCGTCCCACTCGCGCGGCGAGCTCGCGCCCACGACCTCGGCGATCCCCGGCGAGCGCTTGTCGGCGAGCACGATGTGATCGCACGGCCGTTCGATCGGGTTCCACACCGACGACGCCATCAGGTCCCCCGCGGCACCGGAGCGCCGATCTGGATCGCCACGCGCTCGAGCAGGTTCATGAGCTCGCGCTCAACCTCGGCCACGATCCCGCTCGCGCCGCCGGTGGCGTTGATCGTGATCGGCGCGTTGATCGTGACGTTCGAGCCGCCCCTACCACCGCCGGCCGGGACGCCCACCATGTCCGCGGCCGCGCTCTTCGCGTCTCCCGCCCCTTGCTCGATGCCACTCGCGACGCCGGCGGGGATCTGCAAGCCCAGCTGTGCGAACGCCTTGCTCGGCGATGCGATCCCGAGCGCGGACTTGAAGGACGCGAGCGCCTCGGTCCCGAGCGACTTGATCGTCTCGATCACCCATTCCTTGCCCTTTCGGAGGCCGCCCACGATCCCGTCGACGATGGACTGTCCGAGGCTCGTCCAGTCGATTTCCTTCCACAGGCGATACAGCTGGTAGCCGGTCGCGATGAGAAGTCCGATCGCGAGCGCGCCGAGGATGAACGGCGCCGCGAGGACGATGGCTTGCAGCGCGAGCGCGCCGAGTGCGGCGACGCCGGCCCATATGAATGGCATCGCCGCGACGAGCGCGCCGACGATGATCACGCCCGTTGCCGCGAACGCGACGCCGAGCAGCGCCACCGCGGCGACGCCGGCGTAGAGCGCGGCCTTGAGCGTGGTCATTCCGGCCATCGTCGGCCCGTCGGTGAACGTCTCGCGGAACCACTTCCGGACGCGCGCGATAACGATCGCGAAACCGAGTGCGCCGATGATCATCCCTTGGAAAAACCGACGCACGATCGGCGCGAGATACTCCACCGCGCCGATCATCGGCCGGAAGATCGTCTGTACGACGGCCTTGAGCGCGCGGCCGGACCACGTGGACTGAGAGAACAGGGCCGTCACGCTCTGGAGGGCCTTGAGGAACGGCTCGATCTCGATTCCGGTCCACAGCGCGGCGAACGACTCGCGGAGTTTCGCGGCCTGGACGTCCAGATCGAGCAGCTGTGCGGCCGCGACGCGTCCGAACCGCGCTCGGACGTCGTCCGCGAGCCGTTTCACGCTCCCGCCGGCGAGTGCGGCGCCGGCGGCGAGGCCCATGAACCCTTTCGCCCCCTCGTCGCCGAGCGCGGCGGCCTTGATCGCGGTCCCCTCGAGCGCCTGACTCAGGTTTTCGCCTCGGAGGCCCATCCGGTAGAGCTCCGCCGAGTAGCCGGCGATCTTGTCGCGGCCGAGCGAGGACGACGCGCTCACGCGATCGATACTGGCTTGCATCTCGGAGGCGTTTCCCGCGGCGAGACCCCACCACGATCGCATTTTGGTAAGGCCCTCGAGCCGTAGGAGCTCCGATCGGCGCGCGTTCGCCTGTGCGATCCCGTATTTCAGGAGCGCGGCGGTGGCGGCGACGGCCGCGACGGTGATCGCGACGAGTCCGGCGGCGATCGCGACGAGGCCGACCGTCATGAGGTTACCGGCGAGCAGCTCGCGGAGCTTGGCGAACCCTCCGAGCAGACCACCGATCGGTCCCGGCATTTGGTCTGCAGTCTGTTTGAACCGCTCGAACCCCGATCTCGCCGGCGTGAGCTTGCGATTCATGTCCGAGGCCGAGCCGCCGAGGTTGAGAAACGCGCTCTGTGCTTGCGCGAGACTCTGTTTTTTCAGCGCGAGCTGCTCGCGGAGCTTGCGGAACTGTTCGATGTTGACGCTGGTCCCGCCTTGCAGGTTCCGCATGGCCTTTTGCAAGGCCGCGATCTCGGCGGTGTCCGCCTGCATTTGACGTTGCAGCGTTCGGAGCGCGGCCGCGGCGGACTCGGCGGGGCCACTCGTCCCGTCCTCGAGGTCGATCGAGTAAGTCGCCTGCTCGTCCTTTGTGGCCATCGCCCTATTCCTCCGGCGCCGTGAGTAGCTTTCGGATGTTGACGAGCTCTCGGAGCGCTTGCGCGATCATCAGAGCTCCGGTGTACGCGCGCGCTTGCGCCTGTTCGTTGTCGTCCTCCGGCTCGACGCCGAGTAGCTCGAGCAGACACTCCGCCCCGACGCCGACGTCTCGTCCCGCCTCGGCGCGGAGCTCGACTATTTTCCCGCGAGCTCGTCGAGGCGCGCACCGGCGAGGCGTCCGCACGCCGCGGCGCACCGCGGGAGGATCCCCGGCTCGTTCTTGACCCACGCGTCGAACGTGACCTTGTCGGGGTAGACGAGCGAGGGCCGGACGAGCTGCTCGGCGTCGTCCATCGTGAGATCCTTGCTCGAGACGCTCCGATCCTGCCATCGCCGGAAGTTCGCCGGACTCGGACGCCGCACGATCACGACGCCTTGCCCCGTGCGCACGGCCTCGATCCGCTTGCCGAGCGGACCGTGCTCGAGCTCCGCGTCCGCGATCGCCTGATCGTCCTTGAGCGCGCGTTCCTCGCGCTCGAGCTCGTCGGCGAGCTCCCGCTCCTTTTCACGGCGATCTCGCTCGGCCTGGACACGCGCGCGCTCGACGCGGACGGCCTCGATCCGCTGCTCGAGCTCCGCGCGCTCGCGCGCCTCCCGATCGTCTGCTCCCGGCAACGTTGCCACGTTCGACTGTTCGCTCACGGCGCACCCTCCGTCTGGTCATAGAGAGACAGACCGTTGCGCCGGATGCGCATGCAGTCGATCTCGATCTCCGTTGCCTTCGGATCCGCGTTTTCCTCGTCGCTCGAGCTGATCGAGGTGATCACGCAGTCGTCGATCTCGACGGTGATCCCGTCCTGTCCCGGCTCGACGTAGGACACGAGGATCTGAAAGTTGACGTTGCCGAACGACACTCGGTCCGGCGCGAGCTTCGCGAGATCGCGGATGAGCGCGGCGATCGTGTCCTTCGGTCCGCCGAGCTTCACCGGCTCGGTGCTGTACTTTCCGGACGAGCGGCCGCGCGGAGCGTGGTGGCGGCCCATCCCATAGCCCTTCACGCGCTCTCTCTTGTCGGAGTAAGAGATGCTCGTGAAGCCGTAGAACAGCTCGCCGCCGATCTTGAGTTTGATGGAACCCCAGCTGTACAGGTTCCCGTTGACGCGGATCTGATCGGACATGGGTTACGCCGCCTGTAGGAGTGCGAGGGCCGGGTTGTAGAAGCCGACCGCGAGGTTCACCCACTCCGGATAGCCGAGCGGGATCACGCGCGCGTCGCCGGTGAGCGTTCGCGTGGACAGGAGGTTGTCCGTCCGCGAGAGCGTGAACAGGACGTCCGAGGCTTTCGGCGCCGCGAGCAGCACCGAGCGCAGCACCGCGCGCGCGCCGGCCTCGATCTCGACGGCCTCGTCCTCGAGAATGAACCCGGTGGTGCGACTCACGCGCACCGGACGATTGAGCCGACGTTGGAAGTAGAGGCGGAGCGCGCCGTGGGCGAGGTTGAGGACGCGGCGGTGCGGCAGGAGTTGGAAGTCGGAACCCGCCGGCGAGAACAGACGCGGACGGTTCACGTAGACGCCGGCCACGCCCTCCCACGTGCGGAGGACGGTGAACCGAGCATCGTCGAGGCCGGGGTTCACCGATTCGTCGTGCTCGTCGGGGTTGCCGTTCGCGTCGCGGATGCTCACGCCGACGAGCGGACCGAGGTTGATGTCCGCGCTGTTGATGTGCTCGGCGAGCGACGCCTCCCGCGCCGCGATCGGGAAGCTCGCCGGCCGCCGCACCTTGCGCCCCGTCACGCTCGACGTGAGCTTGCAGGCGCCGGCGCACAGCATGCCGAACACCGAGGCGCGCGCGCCGAACGCGGCCGTAAGAGCCGTGAGGTAGGCGGCCTCCGTCTCCCCCGGCGTCGGGATCCGCGCGCTACCGATCCACGCGCGTTCCTTGCCGGCCGAGAACAGGGTCGCGAGCCGGAGCTCGAGCGCGTCGAACAGCGCGCCGTCGATCGGCGTCGCGACGTGCACGAGGTCCCACGACGCCGCCGAGGCCGCGAGCGCGTCGAACGCCGCACCGAGGTCCGTCGCGTTCGGTGCCGGCGCCGTGGTGGTCGCCGAGGCCGTGTCGCCGGCGACCACTGTCCCGGCCGCGAACGCGAGCGAGACGCCGGCGCCGGGGACGGGGAACGTGTTCGCCGTCCCGAGCGCGGTGGTAGGCGACCACGTCCGGCCGCCGTCGAGAGACCATCGGAACGTGATCCCCGCGACGCCGATCGTCCCGCCGGTGAGCGCCTGCCACAGGAGCTCGGCGTCGTCGGCCGGGGTGCCGGTGAGCGTCACGACGCTCGTTCCCGTCCCCGTCTCGGCCACCGCGCTCGCCGCCCCGTCGGTGGTGGTGGCCGTGCGGACCACGAGCACGGGACGTCCGTAGCGCTCGATGTAGTGCGCGGCGGCCTCGACGAGGGGGCCGACGCCGAACGTCGCGATCAGATCCTTGACGCGTGCGTAGGTCGCCGGCTGATTCACCGGTCCGCCACTCGACGCGCCGACGACGGCGTAGAGCTTTCCCGCGCTCGGCGGGAGCACACCGAGCGCGCCGTCCAGCTCGGTGATCTGCACTGCGGGTTGACTCATGTCCTACCTCTCATGTCGCGGTGACGGTTAGCGGCTCGGTGTGATCAGACTCGGCGACGTCGAGCGCGGCGGCGTCGAGCGGGATGGCGTCGGCGTCGGTGAGCTCGTCGAAGATCGGCGCCTGGACGGTGAACACCACGCGGATCGAGGCGCCCATACGGCGGCCGCGATCACCGCCGGCCCACGTGGCGGAGGTGATCTTGAAGGTGCCGTGCGCCTCGAGATAGACGGCGCGAAACCAGGCATCGAACAGTGTCCGCGCGGCCTGGTACTGCGCGCGCTCGTCGGCGCCGAGCAGCGGATCGGCGGCGAACATGTCGACCGTGCACGCCTCGAGCAGCTGTGCGAGCGGCCGGCGAGGATCCTGTCCCGGAAACCGCGCCGCGCCGATCGCACCGAGGCCGCCGCCGGCGTCTCCCGGCGTCCACACGATCCGCGTCGTCCCCTGGATCTGCTCCGAGGCCGCGCGCCATCCGAACGCCATGGGGACGTCGAGGCCCTCGGCCGCGAACCGCGCGGCCACCCGATCGAACAGGTGGGGAAGTGCGAAGACGATCGCCATCAGTCGCGGCCCTCCACCGTGCGGCGAAAGTGGTCGGTGACCACCTCGCGGATCGCCTTGCCGATCGCCGGCGTGATCCCCTTCTCAGGGAGGAGCCGACGTTCGACGCCGCCGCGCGCGATGCCTCGGTGGTGGCGCGCTACGTGGCCCTCGAGCCGGATGAAGATCCGCGTCCCCACCGCGGCCGCGCGGAGGGCCTCCCCGGCGCCCACGAGGGGCCGTCCGCCGTCGTCCTTGCGCGGTGCCCACGCCTGACCCTCCGGCGTCGTCCCGGCCGCCGCGGTGCGCGCGAGGGCCTCGCGGACGGCCTCGGCGGCGTCCGGCGCGGCGCGCTTGGCGATCCCCGGCACGGCGCGGATCCGCTCGATCATCCGCTCGAGCTCGGCGTCCCCGTTTTTCATGTGCCGCGCCTCCACCCGTCCTCGCGCCGTCCCGTCGAGCGCTGGACGTCGCCGGCGACGTACGGCGAGGACTCGGAGTAGACGCGCGTTCCGCCGAACTGGACGAGCGACTGTCCGCCGGCGTCGGGGAGGTCGATCAGCGAAAGCTGTCCGTCCGCCGCCGCCTTGATCTCGTTCTCGGCCTTCTCACTGTCGGCGCCGACGAGCGCGAGCTGTTGATCGTTCGCGGGGATGCCATGTTGCAGATACGCGCGTTGCGTCACCATGCGCGCCACCCACGACTTGACGGCCTCCGGATACGGGGCGGGGAACGGGACGCGGTAGCGCTTGGCGAGGTACATGTCCGCCCACCGCGACGAGCTCTCAAGGTTCGCCGCGAGCCACCCCGGCGAGGTCGCCTCGATTCGATCCACCTGCGTTGCAGGCATGATCGTACGGAGCTTGAACTCGTCGACGGTGAGATAGGCGGCCACGATGAAACCTCGGCGGCGTGAACAGTAAGGTTGCGGCGGCGGGAGTCGAACCCGCTATCTCCGGCGCCGTGAACGCCGGCGAGGTACCAGTCCTCCACAGCCGCAAGGGGACGGTGCGCGGGAGGTGATTAGGCGGCGCGCACCTTGAACAGCAGATACGGGTGTCCCGCCGTGACTCCGTTTCGGCCCTTGCAGTGCCACTCGAGCTCGTCCTTACGGCTGAGCTCCGCGTCTGTCTGCGGACCGTAGTAGTTGATCCTGTAAGGCTCGCGCTCGACGAACACGACGGCGCCGAGCTGAGACGTGGCGGCCTGCTCGGCGACCACGAAAAACGTCTTGTCGTTTTCGTAGCCGGCGAGCTCGTCCACCTGGATCGGTGAGGCATAGCCGAGCATCCGGATCGACGCCTCGACGTCCGCCGCCGCCGCACCACCGCCGGTGGCCGCCTGCGCGATCACCTTGGTGTTCGTCAGCTGGACGAGCCTGAACATCAGCGCCGGCGGCGCGAGGATCGCGCGCGGCCGCAGATAGCGCGGCATGTCGCCGTTGGGCATTTTGATCGACGCGATGTAGCTGTAAACCCTGTTCAGGTTCGCGAGCGCGGTGTCGACGGGGACGGCCTCGCTCACGTCGATCGCACCGGGGTACGCCGGCGCGGTGGCCGTCGCCGGCGCCGCGGCGCCGGTGAACACGTTCGCGAACGTCGGGCCGTTCGGACGGTAAGGGTTGGACGGATGGTTCGTCGCGAAGAACGCCTTCCCGTCGTATCCAGTGGCGTAGCTCGCGAGGTGTCCGTTCTTGAGGAAGTCGGCGATCTTGAGCTGTGGCCAATAGGCCATTTGCGCGCCGATCTGCGTGGACCACTCCGCGGCGAGGTTGAGTCCCGCGCCGTCGGTGTCCTCGAACTGTTGGCGGAGCAGCTTCAGACCAGCACCGGAGAACCGATGCTCGATCGTGGTCTGTGCCGTGACGAGGTCCTCGAAATGGATGTTTCCACCCTTGGTCCCCTCGTCGCGGATCTGCGCAGTCTGCAGGAGCCACGCGACGATGTCCTTAGCGGCCTCGGTGCGACGAACCGCCGCCACCTCGCGCCACCACAGGTTTTGCAGGAGACGGCCATACTCGTTCTCGGTGATGACTTGCATCCGAGACTCGAGCGACGCGAGAAACTGTGGAGTGAGAGCTCCCATGGTCTGTTACCCCTTACTTTCTCAGGTCGTCGGCCGGAGCAGCTGAACGGCGACGCCGCGCGCCGCGTCCACCTGCCAGATACGCCCCGCGACGCTGTTCCCCGTGGCGGTGAGCGTCACCGTTTGATCGTCGGCCCAATAGCAAGTGCCGAACGTGTTCGCGTCGGCGATCGAGCCGTCCTGCTCGAGCCACCGCACCTCGATCTCCATCCCCATGTCGACGGAGACGGACTTTTCGGCGGCCGTGGCGTCGACCTCCTCATCCGAGACGCCGACCGAGATCCGGCCCGTCCCGGGGCCGGCGAGGCGCACGCGGCCCGTCGTCGGATCGCCGACGAGGTTCGAGCCTTTCTGCGCCTTCTGTCCCGCGGCGAGGACGAACATACGGTGTGTCCAGCGCTCGATCACCTGAGCGCGCGGACCGGTGAGCGCGGCCATTACCTACCTACCTTTCCCGCGGCGGGAGCCGCTGCTCGAGCGGCCGGCGCACGGGGGGCGCGCGCCGGGACGCTGAACTCCATGGAGTGCGCGGACCGCTTCACGCCGCCGGCGTCGGGAGCGATCCCCATCTCCCGATCCATCCGGAGCTCGTCCGGTGAGAGCGCCGGGGCCGTCCCCTGACCGAGGCCGCGCGTCGCGCCCACCACGGCCGTAGCCGCATGCTGAGGTGCGGCGGGACGCGGGATGGCCTCGACGATGCGGCGCGCGTCGGCGATGGGCATGGTCTGCAGCTCGGCGACGAGCTGTGGCGCGAGGTCCGGCCGCGCCGAGATCATCGCGCTGCGCTCGAGCGACTCGCGTTCGGCGCGGAGCGCGGCGACGTCGGCGGCGAGGGCCTGGACGGTGGTCGCAAGCGACGTCGCCGAGGTCGCCGAGACGGTGGCCGGAGCCGCTGCTCGCGCGGCGCGCGCCGTGGCGCCGGTGCTCGAGCGCGCGGAGGCGGCCTGCTCCTCCGGCTCGTCCTCGCTCCCGCCGCCGCCGTTCAGGATCTCGAGCGCTCGGCGCGCGCGCTCGGCCTCGTCCCCGTCGCCATCGGCGGCGCGCTCGAGCGCTTCTCGCGCGTCGTCGAGCGGCCCCGCGGTGCGCTCCTCTGTCTGTTCGTTCTGATCTTCCATGGTGCCTCCCGAGAGAGCCGCGAGGGCCTCGTCGAAACTCGCGAGCTGATCGACGAGCCCCGCCTGAACGGCGGCGGGGCCGTGGAACACGCCGGCGTCCAGTGCGCGGAGCGCGTCGACGGTGAGCTGTGGGCGGAGCATCGCGACCGCCTCGAAAAACAGGGACGCGAGCGACTCGCACTCACGCGACATGTTCGCGAGCTCGTCCTCCGAGAGCGCGGTGTGCGCGTTCCCGTCGGTCTTGCGCGAGCCGGACGCGACGAGCGCGTAGCGGGTCCCCTCGGCGGCGTCGCGTGCGCTCACGTCGACGCGCGTGATCAGGATGCCCACCGAGCCGACGAACGCCGTGGAGCTCGCGTAGATCCGCTCGGCGGAGGACGCGAGCGCGTAGCCGGCCGAGCAGGCGCAGCCGTCGACGTAGGCGACGAGCCGCTTTCCCGCGGCCTCGGCGCGCGCGCGGATCTGGCGTGCCGCGTCGAGCATCCCCGACACCTGTCCGCCGGGTGAATCGATCCGGAGCAGCACCACCGGCGCCGGCGCGCGACAGGCGACGGCTACGCGCTCAAGGATCGCTTCGTAGGAGTCGCACCACCACCCGGCGTGGTGATCGAGCGGCCCCCTGATCGTAACGACCGTCACGCCGGCGAGCTGCTCGTTCGCGGTGTCCTCGGCCTCAAGGAACAGATCGAAAAACGCCGAGCGCTGCAACGCGAGTGCGCCGGAGCGATCGTAGCGTCGGAGCTCGCGCGCACGTCCCGTCATGCGGCCTCCCGGATCGGCGTGGGTGCCGGCGGTTCGGTGAGCGTCGGCTCCGGCGGCTCGTTCTCGGCCGCGTCCGGTGTCCCGTCGCCGTCGGCGTCGCCGAGGATCGGCACCGAGAACCGTGCACAGAGCGTCGCGACGTCGAGGCGGCGGCCGTGCGCGGCGAGGGCCTGATCGAGCTGTGCGATCGCGGTGGCGATCGTGACGAGGCTCGACGCCTCGGCGGTGCGATCCTTCGGAGGCGTGACGTCCCACTCCACCACCACCGAGCGCGTGAGCGCGGCCTCGCCGAACCGGACGAGCACGAACGCCGGGAGGCCCTGAGTGTTCAGGGTGTAGGCGAGTCCGTCGGCCGTCGCCTTGATCAGGTCGGCGCGGATGGACTTGTGAACGTCGGCGTTCGCGAACCCCGTCCCGCCGTCGGTGGTGACGGTCTGTCCGGCGATCGTGATGATAATCTCTTGGTTCTGATCGGAGATCGTCGCCTTGAAGCTCTCATAACCGCGGCCGTTCGACTCGAGTAACTTGACGTCGTATCCGGGACTCAGTGAGAAGACTGTGTTCACTCCCCACGCCATGACCTGACGAAAGAAGCTGTCTTTCTGAGCCTCGACGCCACCCGTCGGCGCGACGGCGACGCGCGCGGGGTTCGCGAGCTTGGCCTCCCAGTTGTCACAGTGGAGGCTCGCGTGTTCCTTGCGGATGTACGCTCGGCCGATCGCGCGCCACAGGCCGTTTTGCCACGGGGCCATGCGGCCGCCGGGGACGTGGAGGATCCACCGACCGTCTCCCGGCGTGATCGGGATGAGTCCGATCACCGAGCGGTAATACCACCGGTTCTCGTTCCACCTGAACAGTAAGAACGACGGATCGAGGCGGACGAACACGGGGTAAGAGCGGCCCTCGACGGGGACGAGCTCGCCGACGCCGACGCCGAGCAACTCACCGTCCGCCGCGAGCGCGGCGAGCTCCGCGGCGGGAAACATCTCGTCGAACACCGAGCGCGTGGAATCGTGGCCAAGCTCGAGCGCGGCGACGATCTCCGGATCGCCGCGGAACTTTTTCGGCAACCTCACGAGTCCGCCGGTGCGCGTCGACAGGACGCCGGACACGACGCCGTCCTTGCGAGCGGACTTCATCAGCTCGCCGGCCCACGACAGATCGCCGGCGTCGGCGAGGTGTTCGGCCGTCTCGAGATCGCTCAGGTACCACCGCGTCCGCGTGACGGGGATCGGCTGAATGTTGCCGCCGTTCATCCGGCGGCCGGCGTCGATCAGCGCGTCCGATGGCGTCGAGGCGGCGAACGGCGAGACGTTCGCTTGCCAGGCCGACAGTCCGAGCAGACTCGCCGCGCCGCGGCGGAGTATGTCCGAGATCCCCACGGCCGAGAGCAAGCCACAGGCCCGCGCGCGCGCGGTGCAACTAGCGTTGCGTCCGCCGCTGTGAACTGTGAATGTCCAGCTCGTCCCACGCCGACGCGGGGATCCGGACGTGCTGCTCGAGCATCCGCCGCGCACGCGCCGAGGGCCGACACAGGCCGTGCGACCAGCGCGAGACGCTCCCCGGATGTACGCGCACGCGTGCGGCCACCTCCCGGCCCTTGATCACTTGCAGCACCGCGAGCAGCGCGCGGCGGCCGCGCGTCATGGTACGGTCCGGCCGCTACAGGTGCCGTCGGCGAGCTTGCCGGGGCGTTCGCGAGAAGCGGCGAAGAGTCCGATCCGATCGGGCGCCGAGATACGGCCGGCGTATGAGCACGGCGGCGCCTGTGGCTTCACTACCGCCGCTCCCACGCCGACGCGCCGGCGTACGGATCGAGCGTCGAGGCGATGTAGCGATCCGGTTCGCGTTCGGCCGCCGGCGGTGGCTCGTACGCCTGCTCGCGGAGCGAGAGCGGCTCCCACGTCGAGAGCGCGAGCGCGTCGTAACGGTCCGGCGAGCGGCCGAGGATCTTCCGGAGCGTGTCTTTCGGCGTGACTTTCGAGCGGCCGTCGGCGCGTTGACTCCACTCGAGCGCGTGGAGCTCTTTCGCGAGCTTGGCGTCCTCCGGAATCGCCCCCTCGGCGTCGAACCAGGCGACGAGCGACGCGGCGAGTGCGTCGCGCATGCGATCGTAAAGCTCCGGTTGGCGGAGGGCCTTGTCGGAGGCGCGGACGCCGACCACCTCGAACATGCCGGGGTTCGCGTCGGCGTAGTTCCGGATCGCGAGGTACACCTTGCTTCCGACCGAGCCCTCCCGGTCCACCACCACCACGGGCGTCTCACGCGGGACGCGGAGCCGCTTGACGATCCGGATCAGCTCCGCGAGGTGTCCCTGTTCGTCGAGGCCCTGGTAGGGGAGCAGCTCGAGCAGCTTCCGACCGCGACGAGGCGCATAGATGATCTCGTCGCCGCGGCCGCGCTCGCCGGCGGGATCGAGGCCGATGTAGAGCCGGCCCTCCGCGCGCGCGGTGTGCCACCGCTGCTCGGCCTGCTCGATCGTGTGGAGCGAGAAGATCTTGCCGGCCTCGTGTTCCGCAAACTCCCCCTCCACGCGCACGCGGTAGAGGGGAGACTTCTCGCCCCATTCCTCGCGCTTTTCCTCGACCCACTCGCGCGTCGCGAGGCCGGGAACGAGCCGCTCGCCGGCCTCGACGTTCGGCGTGCTCGCCGAGCTGACCGTGATCCCTTTGTAGAACCTCGCTTTGCCATTGAACGCCGCGTGAAACTCCCCTTCGTTCCGCGTCGGGTTCGAGAACAGGACGAGGCGCGCGGAGCCGGCGCGGTTACCTTCGATCGCCTCGAAAATCTCCTCCGCCACGCCGCTCGCCTCGTCGACGATGTAAAGGACGTTCTCGCCGGAGATACCGGCGACGGCCTCGGCCTGTCGCGCGGTGAACCCGACGATCTCGCGGAAGTCTGCAGACTTGAGTCCGGTCCGCGCGGTGTCTGCAAGCTCGCCGTCGACGAGCGACGAGTGCGGACACGGCCGCGGGATGCGTGCGCCGGGGTTACGTTGCAGCTCGGCCTTGCAGGCGACGCACCGGCCGCTCCGCGCGTGCATCATGCGCAGCTCGCGCCACAGGATCTCGTCCACCTGTCGCGCCGTCGTCGAGGTGCAGACCACGCGCGCGGCCTCGAACGAACAGTAGAACCACAGCGCTAGCGTCGACGCCGAGTGCGACTTGCCCACCTTGTGGCCGGACTTGATCGCGACGCGCGGATGATCGCGGACGGCCTCAAGGATGTCGATCTGTTTGCTCCACGGCTCGACGCCGAGGATCTCGCGCGCGAACCGCACCGGATCCTTGCGGTAGAGCGGACTCGGGAACTGGACGCCGCTCGCGGCGTGGAGCGCGGGAAAGAACGAGGCCGCGAAGTCCGAGGCGAACGTGAGTGGTGGTGCTTCCTTGAGCTGTCCACCCGGCCGGCGCTTCGCTACCTCCCGTCCGATCGTGCTCGTCGCCATGGCTCTACCTCCCGTGCATCGACACCCACGCGACCCATACGCCGACGGCGGCGAGGGCCATGATCAGCGCCCAGAACGCGAACGGCTCCGGCCTCACCACAACCTCCGTCCGAGCTCGTCGAGCGCGCCGTCCACGGCCTCGGCGTCGAACCCGCCGTCCCCCATCGTGTAGGCGGTGGGGCCGCCGTGTTTCGCGAGGAACCGGCGCGCGGTGGACTCGTTCCGCACGGCGCGGTGGCGCGCACGTCGAGCGCGCTCACAGAGCTTGCACTTGACCATCTCGCCGCGACGGATGCGCATGCGTAGCTGTGAGATCGCGTGCTCGCACGGGTGGCCCTCGTCGCACTGCATGAGCCACACGGCCTGTCCGCAACCGTTCTCGCCGGCGCGGCGAACGAGCGTGAACGGGCCGATCTTGTCGCCGGCCTGGACTTCGATCCGGTTCCATCCGCCTGTCACGTGCGGCCTCCGTTCGAGCCCTCGGCCGCGGCCCCGGGGCCGGCGCCGAGTGTGGCGGGGAGCAGCTCGCGCATGCGGCGGAGCTGGATCAGGAGTGCGCGGTGCGCGTCGATCAGCTCGAGCACCTGACGCGGCGTCCACCCGTCGCGCATGAGCTCGAGCGCATGTTCCGACGGTGTGGCCGAGCGCGGGACCATCGCGAGCGCGAGGTGGACGGTGCGCGCGCGGTGGTTCGCGAGGGCCTCGGCGACGAGCGCGGGAATCGCCGTCGGGTCGCCGGCCGCGGCCTCGGCGACCACGCCGGCCATTTGCCGTTCATAGTCGGTGGGGACGGGGCGGCTCATGCGGCCTCCGGCGGCGGTGGCGGGATCGTGCGGCCGCTGCTCGAGCGCGGCGGCGGGGCGGCGTCGAGGTACTCGGAGGCGAACCGGTGGTGCGCGGCGCGGCGCGCGAGGCCGGCGCGGATGAGCCACAGACCGCCGGCGACGAGAGACGCGGTGATCGCGAGCCACCAACCGTCAGGGCGCGCGGCGTACAGGCCGCCGAACGCGATGGCGGCGACGGCAGACACGTACGCTGGCCCCTCGAGCGCATGATAGACGGCGAACAGCGTGCTCGCGCGGCGATCGTGTTCGGCGGCCGTCATGACTCGGCCTCGAATCGATGGCTGAGAATCGCCGCCTCTTGCTCGCGGCGCGTCCAGTCGAGCACCTCGCGCGCCTTGTCCACGTCGCCATGCGCGACGACGTGATAGAGCTTGCCGCCGGACTCGACGCGCATCGGCTCACGTGCGGCGCCACGCCACCGGACCTCGCGCGCCCAGCAACCGAGCAGCACGCCGAGCGCGAGGCCGAGCGCGGCCGCGGACCAGATCCACGATAGGTCCGTCATGAGTACCGGTAGCCTCGGCCGGTGGTGCTCGAGTGCGAGCCGCCGATTCGCATCGTGACGGCGCGCAACTTGAGCGCGTTGCGGATCACCGCGTCCGAGCAACCGAACCGTGCGGCGATCACGTGGACCGGATCGCCGGCGCGGTATTCCTCGGCCACTTTGTCGATCTGTGCCTCGGTGAGGCGGCGCGAATGTTCACCTTGCATGTTTGTCTCCTTGTTCACTTGTCCACAAGTCTCGTGATCTCGACGTTGGCCTTGCGGAGCTCCCACGCGATGTCGCCGAGGTGGCCGACGAGGCTGTGAAGCTCGAGCAGCACCCAGAACGCGGCGCCGAACTTGATCGAGGTGAGGGCCGTTTGCGCCATGTCGGCGAGTAGCCGGAGCGTCGGCTCGTTCGGCGGGATCTCGGTCACGGGACGGCCCCCTCATCGCCGAGGACGCGCGTGATCGCGGCCTCGACGTCGCGTGCGGCGGCGGGATGCTCGAGCAAGGCGCCGATGATCGCGGCCTTGAGCTCCCGCCACTTCGGGTGTTCCTTGATCGTGCGCGCCTCGATCATCTCGCGGGAGCGCTCGAGCCGTTCCTTGTGCGCGAGCGCGCGTGTCATTGCGTCCGTCACCTGGATCCGCTCGCGGCTCGGGAGGTTCGACTTGGCCAGCTGCTTTCGGAGCTGGCCGAGTAGGACGTTGTAATCGTCGAGCGCGGACCGCGTCTCGTCCGGCGGCTCGTCGGCGGCGCGGTTCCGGCGGCGGCGCGGTTCCGGAACCGGTTCCGGCTCGTCCTCGTCCTCGAGGTCGTCGGCCTCGGCGTCGTCCTCCGGCTCGTCCTCCGGCTCGTCCTCGGTGGGGAACACGGCGGCGCCGATGGGGAGCGAGTCCCACGCCTCGACGGGGATCCCGAACGCGTCGAACAGGCGGCGGCGGTGCTCGGTTCCGGGGACGCGATCGGCGCGGCGCCACTGGCAGATCGTGGGCATCCCGACGCCGACCGCGGCCGACAGGTCGGCGAGGCGGCCGGGGACGGTGCAGAGCAAGCGCTGTCCCTCGGTGAGGACGCGGCCCGGGGTGTACACGAGCACGCCGGACGTCGTTTCGCCGACGGGGACGGCCGTCGGGACGGTGACGGCCGTCGGTGCGCGGGACGGTGTGCGGTTTTCGGCCGGTTTCGCTGGCATACAACGCCTTTCACAGTCCTAAAACGGCGACTAGTCCCGGAACGCGCTCGCGACGC
>Ga0196971_1000314_pt1 | contig 42266 bp, 50 predicted proteins | sample S1v_1013CmetaG_FD_148660 | JGI IMG/M metagenome (GOLD analysis project Ga0196971, IMG submission 148660) | Soil microbial communities from Anza Borrego desert, Southern California, United States - S1+v_10-13C | ecosystem: Environmental > Terrestrial > Soil > Desert | place: USA: California... | reverse complement strand
GCCGCTTGAACTCTGTTCCAGGCAGTATTCCAGATAGGTGCAAAGCCGTGTAGGTGAACAGTGCCAAGAAGCACATACTGCAGATCAATAAGACCGTCAAGAGCATTTTCCAGATTGACATGTTCAGAATCCCCACTGAAAACCCATTTTATTGTTTGTGTGATGCCGTCATATTCAAGACGAAGACCGATGGATGCGCAATACTCATTCAGCTCTTCTTGCAAAAAGTTGGCACGTACTTCGTCCAGGTCAGCTGGCAGGAAATTAGGCTTCTCAGCTACTTCCTTGTCCAGGCCGAAATGTTCATGGAAGTTAATCACATCTTGAAGATGTGTTCTGGTTTCAATGAAGCTTGGAACATCAAAAACTTGAACATTACCTGGCTGTATATCTTCTAACAAATTTTTACCTGAAATGCGGCCAGTTTCAGTTCCATGAATTTCTAAATCATCACCTGTTGACAGGTATGTACTGTTGTTACGCATTTGCTTCCTCCCGAATAAAGGTTTCAATAAACTCCATCCACACATCTGAACTACTGTGTTTGTTGTCGTCTAACTCATATGGAGCTAGAAATTTAGGAGTGTAGGTGAATTCATCAGATTGCTTACCTACGACCCATAAGGCGTTACGCGCATTCGCAGGGAATAAGGGCGCGAATATAGTGGCAAGGTAATTCGTGTCATAGTACTCCCGCAATTTATCGAACATCTCTCTTTGCGTAGGATTCAAGAGATGCTGGTAGTCTTTGATAGAAGCAAACGTTCCATACGTTTTATGGACCGCCAAACCTGCGGATTCGATGAGGGAACCAAAGGCGGCATACGACATTTCATTGACGTGATTTGCAGCTGCGCCTGTTTCGAAATCGTAACACGGAGTACTGAGATAGGCTCGTCCCCCGTCCTCGAGCAAGCGGTTGATAGTTTTGAGCATTCTGAAGGTGTGGTCTGGTTCGACATGTTCCATTACCTCAAAGCAAGTGATAACACGGAAGGTGGATGCGCCGAAATCATATTCACAGACATCTGACCGTTCGATAAGCTCTATGTCAAACTTGCCTGTATGGAACATGGCCGGCACTTCAAGAGAGTTAACGTCAATACCGGTATAGGACCCAGTTTCTGGGATAAGCCGGGACGAGTACATCAGCTTGGCTAAAGGGACTTCCTTGCCACAGCCAATATCAAGTATGTCAGCAGTTTTATACAGCTGGCCACGACTAAGCTCACGACATACATGAGACCAACGCAAGCAATGAGCAATATAATCACGATGCAGAAAGCCGCGTGCTTCAGCTTGGTCAATGGAGAGATGGGTATTATCAATTGCTTTGCCTCGTTTATTTGCCACTTGGATTCCTTTGGAAATGGGCCCAATTGTTGCAGATAAGATTCACAACGTAGGGGATGGTTTTAAGGTAGGAAGGACAGAACCAGATATATTTATGTTTTGGCATTTTATCTTGCATAAATGTCCTTTCTAGAATTCAAACCCGCCCATGCACAGGGGGAGCACTGCCAAGTTGACGCTTGGCGGGGCGGGGGAGTCAGGGGAAACTCCTATATGGGGGACCGAAGTCCACCCATATTTCGCTGGAATCTCACCAGCTCATCAGGGAGCTTAAGCAGGTTCTGCTTGCTTTTCTTCGGCCTTAGCGTCAGCAGCCACTTCAACTTCTTCCTTGGAAACAGTGACGATGTCATGTTCCTTCAGGAGAGGAGTGTAGTAGGTGATAACACGAGCTTCAGGTTGACGAGTTTGGAACTTCTCGTCATTCTTGCAAGCCGTAGCCAGATCTTCCAGGGAGATACCCTTGTTGCCAGCAGCCTTGATATGGCCGATGATAATCGCGAGTTGAGGGGCGATTTTGACGCCTTCAGGTGGTTCCTTGCGGAACAGGTAGGAAGTAACCTTGCGGGTCTTTGGCTTAGCTGCCTTCTTTTCCTTGGCAGGCTTCACTGCTGATGCTGCTGCATTTTCGGTGGTTTCGGTCTTTACCTTAGCCATGATATTCTCCATTCTTTAACGTTGATAAAAAGGTACTACTTAATTGGTACGAGTGACCATTATATCATAGAATGAGTCTATGTGCACACTCTATGATACTTTTTCGCACTATGTCGTTTCGTACTCTAACTCATCCCATTCTCTGATAACAAACTTCAAGGTATCTGTTTCACGAGTAGGGGGATTACCTACTTCTAAGATGACTAGCAAGCCGTCATCATTAGTTTCTATCCGATGCCCGCGTGCGAATACTTGTGGAGGACGGGTAGGTCGATGCAAAGTAAATGGAGGATACCTCTCCAATACTTTGGCAAACTCTTCTGGTGGAAGAGGCTGACCTACTTCTGAACCGGTTGACATAGCTTTCTCCTTCTGGGTTGGTGGAACAAGCGTGATAACATTGTCTGACATGATTTCTCCTTATTGTCCAAATAAATCTTCAAGCTCATTACGTATACGGCGAAGTTCTTCAATCGCTTTCTTAGCCGAAGCTATTTCTAGATCGACTGTTTCAGGGCCTAAATGATTATTATAGCCGTTCGTATAATCTTTTAACTTATACGTTTGTTCACGTATTTCAGCACTTATTGCATCAATAATGCTCTGCCTATTTGAAACTGGTCTATCAGTCATGATTTCTCCTTAATGTAATATTCCACTAGTTACTAATGGGTCAAATATAAATACGACTGTAAGCCCTTGAGCGTATGCATGGTCAATGCGTTCGCCCATCTCTGCCTCCGTAATAATCCGAGCCGTCTGTGACAAGAGGGCTATAAGGACGAAGTGGTTTCCAGTTACTAACCAGACTTCAGGAGGCGTGCTGCCCAGCACTACTTTCGACGGCTTCCCTACTTCCATTGTTCTTTCCCCGTACTAAGTTATTATCTTGAAAATATTGCAACACTCTTGAAACACGCTCTGCCTCCTGCCGTTGTTGAAATTCGAAAATGGCTTGTTCTCTTTGTTGTGGGCTCATAATCCTATCCAAATAAGAAAGGTAAAAATCCAGTACATGGCGAATGAAACTACAGTGGGTAGTAGTATTACAATAGCCAATACTTTATAATCACTCTTATTGAAGCGTGTGCTCACTTTCCCTCCAGTGCGCGGGAGAGTTCGCCAACCTCGTAGCACCATTGGCATTGATGAACATTCCCCATGTTGTCGTAGTAGGCCCCAGCTTTATCTTCACAGCATGGGCATTGTGCAGCCTTCAACAGCCCAAGTGCGTTATTAAGCTCATCCCGCGTCATCGTCACCAAGCTCTCGTCGTTACTCTCCGCAGCGCGAGAATCGGTGGGGCGCTTGTGGGCAAGTATCTTTGCGTGAAGTGTCTTCCATTCCTCGCAGCCAAAATCCTCTACTTTCTTAGCTGCCAATTCCACCCCTTGATTAAAGCTGGCGTCAGCGGTGAGGGGAGAGGCACCTAGCAACTCAATTACTTCATTACGACCAAAGGTAAAGCTGCGAGTGTGCTTAGCTAAAAATAGCTCTTTCTTGAGTATGGTTATCCACTCCAACTCTACCACCGGCTCACCCTGCTGCTGTACTGGCGTAGTTAATTCATTATGATACCAGAGAAATGCGCAGTAGGCTGCAACGTCCCGCGGGTCTCCCTTGTGGATATGTTCCATCAACTTCTGGCGGCATTCATCCATCCAGTCATCATTTAGCCAGCCTGCAGAGTAGCCATATTTCAGTTCGGCCTTGTACAGCTTATTCGCCAGCGCTTGAGCAAAGAGCACCACGAGTTTCTTAGTGTGGTTGTTCAGCCCCCTTGGCATTTCTAGAGCTATTGGCATGCCACACTCCATATCCTGCTGCTGTGTTTGGCGCAGTTCTGCCAATTCGGTTTCCGCTGTTTTCAGTCTCTTCTCAGCAAGATAAACTCGTTCCATAGCTCCACGGTAAGCGTCATGAGAAATATAACCTTCTGGAGTGGGCTGCTGTGGGGCGGCTGCTAACATGGCTTTGTAAATCGAGTCATAGGGTCGCCAGCCAGCGTGATTGCGTTCGTTCGCTTCTGCTGCTTTCAACATTTCCTCTGTCGGCTCTACTGGCACTACCTGATTAGTATTTGACATGTTAACTCCTATAGAGTATCAATGACTGGAGCATAATGCAGGATGATAGCAATGGCGAAAACGCAGCTTGCTACGAAGATTACGAATGTTCTAATCATCGTGCATACCTCAAGAAGCTATATTGTATCAGCTTGCCGCGGTAGTATTGGAAGATGCGCCAGCTCGATTGCCGAGTATCCAGCTGATCTTTCTCGCGTTCAATCAGTTCCATGAGCTCGACTTCTTCGAAGATGACCGCCTTACCTGGATTATCTGCCAAGATGCGTTTGGACTCATTATCCACAATATCGATAATGGCTCTGGCTTGTGGAGGAAGGCCATAATAGATAGCCATTTGACGTTCATCCGTATCGTCAAAGAAGAACTTGTAAGCAAGTTTACGACGGTTACGTTTCTTGACTGGTTGCAGGCTGGGATTGGCGTCCTGTTCCTGAAACCGCTGGACCGTATTATATGGATCGTGTGATACGTTCCACAGGTGGTCCCATAACTCTTCCATTGTATCTAGACCGAAGTCTTTCATTACACTGGAGTAATACTGTTTTGGACACCGTTGCAGATCTTCTGCATTAACATATATCATGTTGTGGTGCTCAGGCAACAAGATAGTTTTAGCTTTTAGGAGATTCTCGTACTTGGACCACTTACCCCCGACACAGGTTAATACGTGCCGTATTACGACGTCTTTGTGTTCTTGTTTCTCGAGTGCTACGCTGCGATTGATTCTATCCTTATACAGCTTTGGAGCATACTTGCCCATGATATTACCCCCGAAGTTATTACGACATGAATATTATATTACATAAATACGTCCGAGTGTTAATTATTTAACCTGACGCTTTGTTCCATATAATCTTGATGAGTTGAGCACCATTCCTAGCGAACTCTTCCTTAGCAAAGAAGATATACGTATCCGCTTGTGCGTTAGTCAAGACACACGCCTCCTGCGGATCAGGCGTCGAGAGACCCGTCTCCGGGTCCTCAAGATATTGTACAGTGGTGGGTGTCCGTACAAGGATTTTAACTTGTTGGGAGTTCTTAACCATTATCTTCTTCCTCGGTTTCATCATCCATAATGACGTGTTCAGGACCAAGGTAATCTGCCCAAGCTATCGCTGGATAACCTTCAATGCCTATCATGGATAGATAAAACTTAAACTTGCTCAGTGACATACGTGGCTCGTTCTTAAACATCTTGGTAAGCTCGTTGAACTTCTTGTCACTCAGATAGAACCTGATGTCCTTAATGGCGGCATTGAGCTTGGCTTGTCCTTCGAGTGAACTGTAATCTCTGGTTGTATGCATCATTTATTCTCCATATTTAACAAATAAACCGTTTTTAATACGCCCATACTTAACTACTAAATGCGGATTGAGTACATGACTGTTGTATTCAGTTCTAGCTGCATATTCGGCCCAAACCTGATTCGTATATGGACCAGCTATTACCCTGTTTGAATCTATCTCTACAATGAACCATGTGTACATCAGTTATTCTCCTGTTGGTTAACCTTCATCAAATACTTCAATACGTGCAAAACCGTCTTCCATACAAATATGGAATAGATCGTCACAATCTTCTAGTTCGCATAGAGCACAGTCCTCAGGACCTAAAATATCTATTGGGTGAAAGCGTGTATTCTGTTCCAAGTATTCAATGATAGTCATGTTACCCCTTTCGCATGTGATGTGCTTCCTGCCAATGAACAGGCCAGAACCCTCTGTTACAAGAGGGCTCCAGTCTGGTCATTAAGCCTTAACCAGCAAGCCTTGGTCGATGAGTTGCTTCTGATAGTACATCAGAACTTTGGCTGGGTCTTGCTTGGTCACGAAGCGTGTATCCAGGCTGCATGCTTCTGCCCATTGATCGATGGTCATCCCATCTTCGAGCACGTCCAATGCGACGCGTACTTGATTGGCTGCTTTGTCTTCTGGTTTCAAGACAACCTCGCCTTTCTTGTAGGTTGCTTTGGCGCGACCAACTTTCTTCACGACAATCTTACTGGACAGTGCTTCTGCTTGCTCATCCGTTATTTCGATGCCAGCGGATGCCAAGAGAGTCTTGATGTTCAGTACATTCTTGACCAGCTTCTCAGTGATTACTGGTTCAGCTGCTTGAGCTGCTTGTGCCTTGTTCTTAGCCATTATTAATTCTCCTTTCTGTTGCGTACAATATTGTACGTGAGTCTATTATATCATGGATAGAGGGCAACGCGCATAATCCAAGCAAATAATTGATTAATTGTTTTTATCAATATGCATCTGTTGATTAATGAATACGCATGAGTATGTATTATTGACAAGTGATTAATATTTAATCAGATGTAAACAAGGATAGTTGACAACTGACTCATGATGTGGGGTGTTGACATGTGATTACTTTTTAATCATGATCTGGCGAGTGATAACGGATTTCTGATATTGCTATTGGATTGAAGGACGGAGTGACGGTTCCCACTACATCTGTATTTGCGAGTAAGTTTGCCGATCCTCTGTCCTCTATCCCGGCTCCTCACACCAGCTGCCGCATCCTTACATCGCATGCGGCCTCTAATCAAAGCTAGGGGCCCTACGTTAAATGCACGAGGATGAGGGCCCGGGGGGCCCGAATCACGATTCGAGTGCAAGGGAGCGATCGTACTGGTCCTATTACTTTTTGAAAGCGATTCGGGGAATAAGACTCGGATATTCACGGGTGTCGATTTTAAAATATGGACCCAACAACAACAGTTACAAGAGGGTGTAAAAACCCACCTATAACGATTTATCGAATAATTACGATATCTTGCTTAAATTTGTCCCGAAGTTATTGACGGTATTAGCCTATTATTGGGCTGTGTACTTAGGGTATATATAATAAAATCAAACACTTATGTAAATGGCTATTGACGGTATTATATAAGGAATTATAAAATAAAATAAAAAAAATTATTTTTTGATAAAAAGTCTAATACCGTCAATAATATAATCCTATGTTATTGAATATAAATATAAACGTTTATTTATTCATCCCAATAATATCCAATACCGTCAATAACTCTACCTTTTTATATAAACGGATGAGCAAATTATAATTATTCCGTATACACCCTCTTGTAACCTATATATAATGGCCTTTATCCTCTTTGTTAATTATCAGGGAACCAAGAATGTCTGCAAGATTACCTCGAAAGAAAGAACAAGGCGAACGCTACGATCCCTCTGGAGTTGTCATCACGTATAGAGGCCAAACACGCAGCCTCCGTGAATGGAGTCTCTCTCGTCAATGTAAAGTTTCTCAAAAAACCTTGCGTACACGTATCACTAAAGGTTGGCCACTAAATCTGGCTTTTACAACCCCTGAAGGTGTTCTTCTTGAAGATGCTCGTAAAAAGCAGTCCAAGGAGCATAAAGAATACCGCAAGAATCTTTACGAAAAGCATATGGCCCAACATGCCGAAAATAGTCACAGGCCAGAATAGCGCTGCATTAAATGCTGACATCCTTGCTCTCTTTGAGGAGGAAGGACTTGACCCTATCCGGGAAATGATTAAGATGGCTTTAAACGGACATCCATACGCAGACCCGGAAACACATGAAGTTAAGTATCTGCCGCTTGACCCAGATCAGCGATTTAAAGTCCTGAAGGAGCTTGCTGAATATGTTGCGCCGAAACTCAAAGCTGTCGCTGTTGACCAAGCTAAGAAATCGAAGACGGTTATTAAAATTGTACGGCATGGGGAAAAAGCAGTCATTGCTAACGGTCAACATGTGCATGAAATTGAAGGGCCCCCACGCGACTACACGCAGGCTACAGTAGATGGAATCCCGATCAAAGAGAAGGTTAAAGAAGCTCAAATATCAAACCCGCACATTAAAGCTGCTGCTCAAGTTGAAGCATATGGTGGATTCGCAAAAGTCCGTACCTTCGCTAAAGATGAAGTAATTGATGTTACGCCGGAGAAAGAATAATGGGTGAGATTACTGTTCCAGTAGATTGGGAGCCGCGTCATTATCAGCTGCCCACTTGGAACTTCTTGGAGCGTGGGGGTAAACGTGCAGTCGCTATATGGCACAGGCGTGCAGGCAAGGATGCAACTAGTCTCAACTTTACAGTTGTCCAAGCGGTCCAACAACCAGGTCTCTACTGGCATCTTCTACCAACATACAACCAAGGCCGGAAAATCGTATGGGATGGTCGTACTAAAGAGGGTCGGCCGTTCCTGGACGCTTGGCCCAAGGAACTCATCTCGTCTATCAATTCGACGGAGATGAAGATTGAGCTTACTAACGGATCTATTTGGCAGGTAGTGGGGACGGATAATGTTGATAGACTCGTTGGAGCAAACCCAAGAGGATGTGTCTTTTCAGAATACTCGCTACAAGATCCCAGAGCGTGGGATTTCATCCGACCGATCCTGGCTGAGAATGGTGGTTGGGCGATCTTTATATATACACCACGTGGTCGCAATCACGGCTACGAACTATATAATATGGCGAAGAGTAATCCTGCCTGGCATTGCGAGCTACTCTCAGTCGAAGATACTGGGGTTCTCTCGCCGGAAATAATTGAAGAAGAACGCAAGGCAGGGATGCCTGAAGAAATGATTCAGCAAGAATTTTACTGCTCATTTGATGCTGGCCTTGTGGGCGCGTACTACTCTCAACAGATGAGTTATCTGCTTGCTGAGAAACGATTTGTAAAGGTTCCATATGACCCAATGCTTGAAGTACATACCGCTTGGGATATTGGTGTTGCGGATTCTGTAGCTATCGGATTTGTTCAAGTTTACAATGATGAAATCCGCATGATAGATTATTATGAAAATAGCGGTGAAGGTATGCTTCACTATATTAAGGTATTAAGAGATAAGCCGTATCTGTATGGAAAACATTTCGGACCGCACGACATCATGGTACGTGAATTTACTTCTGGCAAGAGTCGCTACGAAGTCGCTCAGTCCCTCGGACTTAAGTTTACTGTTGTGCCAAAAATCAGTGTTGAAGATGGCATCGAGGCAGTAAGAAATCTATTACCGCGTACTTGGTGGGATGAAGCCAAGACGGGTCGTTGGTATGAAGCTCTCAGGCAATACAAGAAAGAATGGGATGATAAGCGCCGTTGCTTTGGCGATAAGCCAGTTCATGACTGGACATCGCATCCGGCCGATATGACTCGTATGCTGGCTCTAGGCCTAAATACGAAGAAAAAGAAACAATCATTTCTGGCCCGTACAACTGGCCTTGAATATAACCCTCTTGGAGGCTGAATCATGAGCTTTTTATCTAGTATGTTTGGCGGAGGCAAATCAGCAAGCGTCTCGCAAGTAGTACCCCAGAATCGAGTAGCCACGGTTACTCCAGACAAGGACGCGGCGGCAAAGTCTGCAAATGAAGAACTTAAGAAACGCCAACAAAGAGCTGCTAGCAACGGAGGCCGTTCAACCGTTCTTACGACCAACGATTCTTTAGAAGGTACTCCTGTCGGTCGGAAATCCTTACTTGGAAGGAGTAGCTAATCATGTTCTCATCTGGTAAAAGTGCTGCAAAGCGTGAAGCTAAGAAGGCTGAAACCGCTGCTTACATGCAATATCTTAAAAGTGTTCAAGATACTGGTGAGCTTAAAGAAATTGAATCCATGGATGTAGATGGAGTGGCTACGAAGCCGGCTAAGTATAATGAAGCGGTTAAGGCGTACAATACTCGAGTTCAACAGCTTGGAAGACAGATGAAAGGTGAAAGCCTTAAAGATGTTATCCAAACAAAGCAATCAGGTATCAGAAGCTCTGTCATTCAAAAGCTTCAAGCTGAAGATGCTCGTAATACTATGGCTTTCGGTGGCCAGCGTAATTCTGCAATTAATAATAACCTTGGTGCTTTGGCCCAAGATAATTCTCCGGAAGCCCGTGCCGACCGTATTCTTAGAGGTATGGGTAGTAATACTGGAAGTATTGCTTCCATGGCAGCTTACTCAAAAGAGACTATGGATTACCGAATGGTCGAGCAGAACTACGGACAGATTAATGGTTCATATCGTCAGCTGGGAGCTACCAAAACAGCTTACGACGAAATTGGTAATCTGGCTAAAGCCGTAAATGATGCTCGTAAAGCCGAAAAGATAGACAAGTATTACGGCAACCAAGGGATTATCGGTTCAGGGGATAACATGCAAGTAGACCCTCTCGTTAAGGCGAAAAAGAATGCTGGTAAAAGAGGCTTCGGTACAACCGTAATTGCAGGAGCTGCTCCGTCCAATCGGAGAAGCCTCTTAGGAGGAGTATAACATGGCTGAAGATAAAATCGCACTTGAGATTATCCAGCGGGACGATGCTTGCCGGTCAGCTCGTTCCAACTGGAATAATATGTGGCAAAGCGTCTCAGAATTAGTTCTGCCACGTCGAGCTTCCTTCAGTCAGAACATCGTAGCCGGCGATACTATCGATAGCAAGATATTCGATACTACAGCTGTATGGGCTAATGAACAATTAGCTGCTGGCTTACATGGTTTCATTACTCCAGCCACTTCTCGATGGATGAAACTTCGAGTTGATGATGACGACTTGATGGAAGATGATGAAGTTCGGTACTGGCTTGAATCGGTAGCTGATACTATTTACCGAATGATTTATCAGCCGCAAACCAATTTTGTTCCTCAATCCCATGAGATGTATCTAGATATTGGCTGTCTTGGTACGTCAATCATGTACATTGAAGAACGGATGAATCGACGTTTTCCTATCCGGTTCCATACTTTCCACTTGTCGGAATGCTGTCTAGTAGAAAATGCTGACGGCATTGTTGATACTCTATATAGACGCTTCCGCTGGTCTGTGCGTAAGATCATGGAGAAGTTTCCTGATACTGCTGGAGAAAAGATTCAAAAGCTTTTCGAGAAGAATCCAGAAACAGAAATGGAACTCATTCATACGGTTCGTCCTACTAAGGATAAGCTTGACCGCGGACTAGGTTTCGAATTCGAATCTATCTATGTTCTGGTAGAAGAAAAGCGGCAACTTCGCAAGGGTCGATTTTATGAGTTTCCGTTCTCCACACCTCGTTGGTCTAAGGTAACTGGCGAACTGTATGGCCGTAGCCCTGCAATGACGGCTCTGCATGATATTCGTATGATTAACGAGATGAGCAAGACTGTTCTCAAGTCTGCCCAAAAGATAGTTGACCCTCCTTTAATGATGCCAGATGAAGGCTTCCTGCTTCCAGTTAAGACTACTCCGGGTGGTATTAACTATTATGAAGCTGGTCGAGAAGACCGTATCGAACCTATCCAGACCGGTGGTGATATTGGCATCGGTATCGAAATGATGGAACAACGCCGTCAACAAATCTTACGGTCATTCTATCTGGATTCGATGCGTCTTCAAAAAGAAGATAAAGAGATGACTCGGTTTGAGGCTGCTAAGCGAGATGAAGAAAACATGCGCGCTATGAGCCCGATGGTTTCTCGTCTTCAAGTTGAAGGCCTAGGTCGGATTATCGACCGGTCAATTGCAATCGCTGGTCGGATGGGACTTCTTCCTCCAGTACCAGCACAGCTCGTCGATAAGGAGTATATTATAGAGTATGAGTCTCCGATTACTCGTGCTCTTAAGATGAGCCAGCTGACGGGCATTACTAGAACGGTTGAAGTACTTACGCCATTCGCTGAAGTTGCTCCAGAAATGTTTGATAAGTTTGACTTCGATAAAATGGCTGAATATACTGCCGAGCAAATGGAAATGCCTGTTCAACTTCTGCGTACTGATAAAGATGTCAAGAAACTTCGGGATGCAAGAGCTGCTAAACAGGCCCAAATGGAGGAATTGGCTGCTGCTGATTCTATGGCAAATACCGCTGCTGCTGGTGGTAAAGCTATGGAATCAATGGCAAAAGTAAAACAAATGTCGTAAGGACCACCTAGAATGAAGAACTTAATACAATTAATGCAGGATAAATATCGGTTAAACGATGCCTATAAACGGGTATTCGATTCTCCAGATGGACAGTTGGTTTTAGCCCACTTGGCACGAACCAATTTTGTCTTCACCCCAACTCTAGTGCGTGGTGACCCACAGGCAACTGCCATGCACGAAGGGCAACGCAGACTTGTTCTCAGTATCATGAGACAGCTGCACATCGATTATCAAAAGCTAGATAACTTAATGCAGGAGACACAAAATGTGGAAATATAACCGGTTAATGGGGCGTATGTATCGTGAAGGTGAAGGTGGAGATGGTGGAGCTGGCGGTGGTGGCGGTAATGTAACTCCTCCAGCAGGTGGTACTCCTTCTTTCCGGGATTCACTTCCAGAAGAATTCAAAGACCATGCTGCTTTGAAAGATTACACTGACCTTGGTGGCTTGGTAAAGTCCCACGTCAATCTGCAAAGCATGCTTGGTAACGCGATTCAACTTCCGAAGGAAGGCGAATCTTGGGACCCCATCTATAATAAGTTGGGTCGTCCTGAAAAACCAGATCAGTACGAGTTTAAGCTTGCTGACCAGTTTAAAGATCGTCAACTTGACCCTAAGCTAACTGACTGGGCCAAGACTACGTTCCATAAGCACGGTTTAACTGCTAAGCAGGCTGAAGGTCTGTTGAATGACTACGTACAACGTGAAGTTGAAACTGGTACTGGTGCTAAGAACCTGGATGAAACTCTCGACGAGTACGAAGGAAAGTGTGAAGAAATTTTCGGTGACAAATGGGAAGAAACTCAACTGGTTGTTGAACGTGCTTCTAAAATGTTTGTCGACCAAGATGATGCAGCTTTCTTTAATGAAACTGGTTTGGGTTCTCATCCAACGTTTGTCAAAATAATGGCTAAGGTTGGTAAACTTCTGCAAGAAGACAAAGCCTTTAGTGAAGGTGCAAACAATGCTGGTTTTACTCCTGATGCTAATACTGCGAAAGCAGAAATCGCGCGTCTAAATACGGATTCTGAATTCATGACTGCTTACATGACCAAAGATCATGCCGGCCATAAGGCAGCTGTTGAACGAATGACGAATCTTTATAAGATTGCAAGCCCAGGCAAAGTAAAGACTTAACTCCCCGTTTACAACCGGACTTATTAGGAATACAATGCTACTTATACATCGGGTAGCTCTAACGAGTCCGGTTGACAGCTTGAAAAGTAAGCAACCGCAAGCAGGTAAAAGCTAGAAGGGTCCGGTTTCCGGGTAGCTCTTTCGACAAATACTCTTTATTTTATTTTTCGGGAGACTATCATGTCACTGACTTGGATGTTCAAGCTGCTTGTGGCTTGCTTTACTGGTGAGCTGTTCAAGTTTTACTCTACCGATATTGATACGGCGCTGGTAAATCAGTTCCATAGCAATATCACTCTGCTGACCCAACAAAAGGGTTCTCGTCTGCGCGGTGCAGTTCGTGTTGAAACTCAAAATGCTGAGTTTGATTTCTACGACCGTATCGGTGCAACTGAAGCGCAAGAAATTACTGGCCGACATCAAGATACGCCGCTGGTTCAAACTCCTCATGACCGTCGTCGTGTCGGTCTGCGTGATTTTGACTGGGCAGATTTGATTGACCGTCAAGATCGTCTGAAAATGTTGGCTGACCCAACTGGTCCATACTCCATGAATGCTGCATTTGCATTCGGCCGTAAGATGGACGACGTTATCATCCAATCAGCTTTTGATACCGCCTACTCTGGTAAGACCGGTCAAACGACTGTGGCTTTCCCAGCCGGCAATCAAATCGCACACAACTATGTAGAATCCGGTTCTGCAGCAGCTTCTGCTCTGACCATCGGCAAACTGCGTCGTGCCAAAACGATCCTGGATGAAGGTGAAGTTGACCCTGATGAGCCACGTTTCATCGCTGTAACGGCACATGAAGTTCAATCTCTGCTGCGTACTACCGAAGTAACCAACTCTGACTATAACACGGTCAAGGCCCTGGTTGAAGGTAAGATTGATACCTTCATGGGATTCAAGTTCATCCGGACTCAACGTCTGCTGACTGATACCAGTGGTTACCGCCGTCTGATTTGCTGGGCTCGTCCGCACCTGCTCTTGGCTGTTGCACAAGAGCTGCAAGTAGACATCGGTCCTCGCCGTGACAAGCGTAATTCTACTCAGGTATACGCCAGCATGGGTATCGGCGCAACCCGTATGGAAGAAGTCGGCGTGGTTGAAATCAAGTCCGACCAATCGGTACTGTAATCGAGTGAGGCCAGAGCAATCTGGCTTCCTCAAAACCTCTTCAAATTTTTAGGAGTTAAATCATGAAGAAATACACTAAGGCGCTGTTCCATGTGCTGATTGGCCAGTTTATGTTTCATGCCACTCATGCATCTGACGAATATGCTCTTCAAACGGGCGTGACCGCAACCCCCTTGGACCCGACCCAGTCGATGGGCCGAGTTCGCATCGGTCACTTTAACTACACGGCTCTGACCTCTGCTGATGGTGATACGCTGAATCTTCTTAAGATGCCTGCAGGTAAAGTTCGAGTTCTGCGAGCATGTGTACAAAATTCAGCTTTCGCTGCTTCCACTGTTCTGGACCTGGGTTATGGTGCATATACCGATCGGGATTCTCGAGTAGCGATAGCTGCTGATCCTGATGCTTTTGTGGTTGATGCTGATGTCAATGCAACCACAGACAAGGACCTCCTTGTTGATGTAGTAGTTGATTCCGCAGGCGGCTGGACGCTTACTGGCACCTTAACCGGTGGCGCTGGTACGGCAGAATCGCTGTCTGGTTGGGTTGAATACGTAGTTGACTAAGGAATTGGGAGGGGGAAACTCCTCCCTTTTTTCACATGGCCGTCTCAACAGTTGAACTTGTAAATAACGCTTGCGCCCTAATCGGAGCAAGTTTTATCATTTCTCTTGACGATGCCACCAAAACGGCTATCACTGCCAAGCAAGTTTGGCCTTCAGTTCGAGATGCTGTTCTCCGCGATTTTACCTGGAATTGTGCTGAAAAGCTTGTGACTCTGGGTCCATTGGCTACGGGACCAGCCTTTGGATATACATATGCTATTCAACTTCCTTCCGATTGTATCCGCATCGTGTCGATTGAAGGTGATCCAAAATTTAAGCGTGTTGGACACACAATTCACATCAACCAAAATGAAATAAATCTAACATATATCTATAGGCTTGAAGATGTTTCCAAGTATGACGCAAGCCTATCTGCAGCCATGGAAGCACGTCTTGCAGCTATATTGGCTTTCCCAATTCTTGAAAGTAAACAACTTCGAGATGATATGTGGGCTTTATATGAAGAGCTGATTCGGAAAGCTAAGGGCGTTGACTCTAGAGAAAAATCAGCTGAAGAATATGATAACGATGTATGGATTGCTTCTCGTTTAAGTAATCCAACAAGAAACAGGTCTAATAGATAATGGCTTCAGTTTCTCCAATTCAAGCTAACTTTAGCGCTGGAGAACTTTCACCGAAATTACTAGGGCGTGTAGACTACCCTAAATATAATAACGGTTGTGAAGTTCTCGACCGTTTTTTACCTCTTCCTCATGGGGGCATAACTAAAACCCCTGGAACTAGGTTCATGAATGAGGTAAAGGATTCCAGTAAGACTACACGTCTTATCCGATTTGTCTTCTCATCTGTTCAAGCATATATTATAGAATTTGGAGATGAGTATATTCGTTTCCATATCTCTGAGGGTATTGTCGAATCCAGTCCTGGAGTAGCTTACGAGTTAGTAAGTCCGTATACTGAAGATGAGCTATGGGATATTCAGTTTACCCAATCAGCAGATGTATTGTTCTTAGTCTGCCCGGGCCATAATCCCAAACTATTGTCTCGAACCTCCTTGACCAGCTGGACCCTCACTGATTATGATAATATTGATGGCCCATATCTTGACATCAATATAACGTCGACAACATTAACTCCGTCTGGTATGACTGGAAGTGTAAACATTACCGCTTCTGCTACTACAGGTATTAATAACGGAACGGGCTTTCAAACAACAGATGTAGGCCGCTGGATTCGTATTAGGCACAGTTCCACGTGGGGTTGGGCTAAAATTACTTCTAGAACAAGTTCTACTGTGGTAGTTGCCACTGTATATTCAGCTTTTGGAGCAACCACAACTTCAGCTAACTGGTTATTAGGAGCTTGGAGTAGTGTCTTAGGTTGGCCTAGAACGATTACATTTTATGAAGATCGTCTTTTCTTTGGGGGTAATGACAACCAGCCGCAAACTATTTGGGGAAGCATGTCTGGAGATTATTACACGCATTCTCCAACTGAAGTGGCTTCTACTGTGGCCGATGATAATGCCGTAGTTTATGGATTGGCTTCTGGTCAAGTAAATGATATTCGGTTCCTTGAGTCTGCTAAAGCATTACTTGCTGGCACAGCATCAGCTGAGTTCTCGCTATCTGGTGGTTCCAATAATGAGGCATTAACTCCTTCAAATGTAAGGGCCTTTGCTGCCACCGTACGTGGTGGAGCTAAAGTTCTTCCAATACGAGTAGATTCAGCCGTCTTATTTGTACAGAAATCCAAACGCAAGCTTAGAGAGTATTCTTATGACTTTGGTACGGATTCTTTCCAAGCAATCGATTTAACTATCTTGTCTGAGCATCTTACTAAGGGGAATATCCGTGAGATGGCTTATCAACAAGAACCTAATTCTGTAATCTGGATTTGTACTGAAGACGGAAAGCTTATTTCACTTACTTACAATAGAGAACAAGAAATCATTTCTTGGGCTCGTCAAACAATTGCAGATGGTGGCTTAGTCAGATCTGTGGCAACGATTCCTTCTCCTACCGAATCTTATGATGAAGTATGGTTAGTTGTGGAACGTACTGTAAATGGAAACACCGTTCAATATATTGAAAAATTTACAGAGGAGTTTTCTCCTAATGATGCTGACGACAAAAATACAGCTTTTTATGTGGATTCTGGTCTTATTTATGATGGTCCTCCAGTGGATACAATTACCGGTTTAGACCACTTAATCGGTAAAGAAGTGACTATTTGGGCAGATGGCTGTGTGCATCCTCGTAGGACAGTAGATGAAAACGGAGAAATCACTCTTCAACGAAATACAGAATATGCTATTGTGGGTTTACCATACACGGCTCGAGTAAGAACTGTTCGGTATGAAGTGGGTGGAAATGAAGGAACTGCCCAGGCTAAAATTAAGCGCGTTCATAGGTTAGGCATCAGATTCCTAAATACATTAGGAGTTAAATTTGGTCCAGCACTAGGTATGTTGGAAGAAATTCCATTTAGAACTACGTCTAATCCTATGGGAACTTCACCTCCTCTATTTACTGGAGATAAGGTAGTAGCCTTTAATGGAGATTATGACCGTAACGGGCAAATTGAAATTATTAGTGATACTCCTACACCTGTTACAATATTGGCTCTTATGCCAGAAATGGTAGTACACGGATGAGATTAGTTCCATATGAAGTAAAGCATCTTGATGAAATCATGGTTGTCGAAATGGACAACTTGAAGGAAATAGCCAACATTAGTCCTAAGGAACTGATGATTATGACTGCAGATAAATCGCTCTGCATGACGGCTGTTGATGATGACGACCAAGTTGTTTTCATTATAGGATTGAATCAGCTATGGGGAAAAGTTTATGAAGCTTGGCTTTTAATAAGCCCCCTGATTCAGTTATATAAGAAAAGCTCTATTCGGTTAATGAAGCAGTTAAAAGCCCAGTTAGTTAATTCTATCGGTTTTCAACGAGTGCAAGCAGATATACGAGCAGACTTACAAACAAACATCGAATTTGTTAAATATTTCGGTTTCAAATTCGAAGGAGCTATGTTAAAATACGGAGTAAATGGAGAAACATATCTCCGTTACTCAATAGTGGGGGATTAAAATGTCATTTGCAGCTTTTGCATTAATTGGAGCAGGTATATCCGCTATTGGCCAAATTAGCAGTGCCAATGCGGCTGCTGACCAATATAAGAGCGATGCTAAGATGGCTATGTATAATTCTCAAATAGCTGATGAAAACGCACAACGAGAATTAGACGCAGCAGCGCTTGAAGAAAGCATGCAGCGTGACCGTCTTCGCCGCACTATCGGAACCGCTAATACTCAACGAGCTAAATCTGGTATTACTCAAACAGGTAGTTCTCTTTTCGTCCAAGATGATTCCATTATCCAAGGTGAACTCGATGCTTTGATGATCCGGAATAAGGGTGATTTGGCCGCTAATAATTATCGGTCTCAATCAGCTATCTACAAAGTACAAGCTTCACAACTACGTCAAGCAGCTAAGAACACAAAGAAAGCCGGTCGTATCGGAGCTTTAACTTCTTTGATTGGTGGTGCAGCCTCATATGGAATGGCTGGTGGAAAATTCCCAGGAGCTGGATTATCTAGCTCTAGCGGTACAAGCATTCCAATCGATTTTTCTGGATATAGGTCTCCACTATAATGGCTAAAATTACTCAGTACATAGCTCAAGGAAGCCCTAGTACTCAACCAGGGTCTGCATATGTTCCTCGTTTGCCTGGAAACCAATCAGAGCAGGTAGGAAATGCTATTACCGGATTAGGTGAAACTGTTACCAGAACAGCTCTGACACTTAATCATATAAATGAGCGCAATAAAGCTATTGAAGAAGACCGACGTGCCAGAGCTGAAAAGCTCCAGCATGATCAGGATAAACAATGGGCTACAACGGCTCTTACTCGTTATCAAACTCGCCTGGTAGAACGTGAAGTTAGTGAACAAGAAAGTATGCCTCCAGGTGGATTGTACGAAGATAAATCCACGTACGTCGACCGAGTAAAAGGCTTTTCAGAAGAAGAAATGAATGCTATGCTTGAAGAAGCTCCTAATTCTCAAGCTGCTGATTTCTTTAAGGCCGGGGCTTTTCCAGTTAGTGAAAGAACCTATGTTGAAGCCATTGGAGTTCAAGCCAAAGAATCCTATCGCTATGCACTAGAATCGAATATTTCCGGTGCTCAGGAAGACATCAACCTTCTTGTAAAGAAGCCTGAACTTCTTGACTTTGTCTGGAACAACCGAAAAGATGCTGTCTTATCTGCTTCTAATATTGGCGAACGAAATAAGCAGGAAATACTTGAAAAAGTAGGTCCGGCCTATGCCATGTTGCCTTTACAACGAGACCTCAATGAGGCGAAGCTAGGTGGGTATCCAGCAGAACAAATCGTTAAAGATATTGATTCTGGTTATTATGAAAGAAAGGTCAAGTCTTTAGGGCTATCAATTAACCCCAAGGACTTAATGGAGGCTCGGGATAAAGCGATAAGTTTATCTAAAGTAAAGAATACAGACCTTGAGTATCGTCTGGATTCTATGGCTAAAGATATTATCACTGACGCAGGCCTAAATGCAAAACGTCCTCCAGAAGAAGTCTATGCTGAATTTGAAGCTGCTGGTAAGCCTAAATCCTGGATTGCAGGAGTTCGTGAAAAGGCCGAATTAGCTGCAGATACTTCACACTATTTAAAGCAAATCGCATTAGACCCAGCTGGCTTTGAAAAGAATATCCTGCCTACTTTAAAGCCAACATCTGGTTCTGGTTCTGCTCGACAAGCTCAGATTTACGGAGCTGTTACAGAAGCTATTGCTCAGCAAAAGCAAGCTTTAGTATCTGCTCCTGGAGATGCTGCATCTGCCTGGTATCAAACTGTTTCGGCTTCTCCAAATGCAGAAGTTGAACGAGCTATGATGCAGTCATTGCGTAGAGACATCGAAGATGGTAAGCCTCTTCATTTAAAACAAGACCCAGCTACAGGTAAACTTGACCCTATAAGTGAAACCACTTTGAAGGTAGCTTATCAACGTTCACAAGGTATTCCTGAAAAACAAATTGAAATCCTCGGAAGCAAGCAAGCCAAGATAATGGCTCAAGAACTTATGCGTCCAGATGATTTAAATCCACAAGGAAACCTGGAACGTACTCGTCAGAACTTGGAAGCTCTTAAAGAAACTTATGGGCAAGAATACTTCCCTAAGGTAATGAATGAGCTGATTCGAGCAGGCTTGCCTCAAGAATTTGGTGTATTACTGTGGGCAGATGGTTCTGATCTATCAAATAAAATTACGGCTACTCTTCAGACTAATGTTAAAACATATGAAGATAAAGTTGGACTACCTGGAGCTCAACTTACAGGTATCAAGGAAAATATTGCTTCGGCTACTGCTACCTATGGACGTGCTCTAGCTTTAGGAGCTCCAAATGGAGAACGGACAGGCTTTATCAACAGTCTGAATCAAACAATTTACAAGTTAGCCTTGCAACAAAAATCTGTAGATGAGTCTACTGACATAGGTGAGTTTATTGGAAAAACAGTTGATAAGTTAATTACTCAACGGTTCCACATTACAGATACGCAAGCTATTCCAAAAGTATTAAACGGTAAGCAATTGAATCCAAATGCAATTAATAGCCGCCTTGAATCGGTCAAACGTAGTTTGAGGCTAGATGATATTAAAGCCGATTACGGAGCTCATTTGCCGTTGCCTACTGAAATAAAGCAAAAAGAACTTTTGCAATTCGTTAAAGATAGTGGCTACTGGGTAACTAACGGTAACTCAAGTGGAGCTTACCTAGTTATTGATGTAGGAGCCTATTCTGCTGTCCCTGTCCTAAGTAAGGATAGCAAGCGTATCGAACGAGGTTATGTAGATTTAACAGACCCAGTAAACGTTGGTCGGCAAGGTTATCTACCGACTGAACTGAACGTCTATCCTGGACAACAGTAATGGCTATTACAGATATTTTCCTGCCTGAAGGAGATGCTGAGAACCCACTCTTAAAAGAACAAGGGTATTCTCAGCTCAACCCATCTACTGGCTCTGCTTTTGATGCAGGCTTGCAACTAGGCTCACTAGATGCTCCCGTAAACTTCTTAACTGACTTAAACAAGTATAATAAGCCAGGAGCTAAATTAACTCCTGAAGAAGCTAATTCACAGTATGGCATCCCAAACTTTTTAAATTTTGACCGGGAAATCACACCTGAAGCTGCTGAAGTAGTTCGAGACAGAACTATGAAACGGCTTCAATTTGAAGATCGCCTATCTAGAGCTTCTACAGGTCAAGTAGCTGTAAGTTATCTAGGCCAGTTTACTGAGCAGATGTTTGACCCAATTAACTTGGCGGCATCGTTCATACCTGTCACTAAAATACCTGGAGCTTCAAAATTAATTACTAGTTTAGCTACAAGTAATCCTTTTGTTCGACGTGCTGGTGTAGGTGCTATTGAAGGTACTGTCGGGCAACTAGCCATCGAACCAATATATTTGGCTGGGGATTACTATGGTATGGAAGACCATGATACTGCAGACGTTATGCGGAACTTGGCTTTTGGGGCTGTGTTCGGAGCGGGGGCTCATGTAACTTTCGGAGGTGTTTTCGATGGTGCAAAGTTTCTTTATGGCAAGACTAAAAACACTCATCAAAGAGCGGCTACTACGGCTATTAATCAAATGCTGGAAGGAAAGGTCGTCGAAGTAGACCCAATTCTACGCACAGATGAAAACTTTATTCGTAATGAAATCCTGCGAGATGAAATCGAATCCATCCAATCTACAGGAAACTATAGCGGACCTGAAGCCTATAACTATATAGAATCCTACCCTCTTGGAACACAAGAAGGTAGACTCCTGAATCCTGGTAATCCAGTCATTGCTCCTGCTTTGCCTACCAGAGCCTCTACTATGGATATTATTGATTTGGACGGGGATATTTCACCTGCGAATCTAGGGGGCTCAAATGAAGCCATAATAGTTAATCATGAATATGGCCCAATGTATGTTAAACCAATATCTGAAAGTCAAGCTCGTTCAGAAGTTTTGGCCAATAATCTGTATCGTATTTTAGGCGATGAATTCGTACTGTCTGCAGACCTTGTTCGAGTAAATGGAAAACTTGGAGTAGGAACTACTCTCTACGAAAATGCAGAGCAAGTTAGTGGCTTTGATTTAGTAAAAACTTTCTATGATAATGCAACCCCGGATTCTGAAAAAGCTCAGATTAGAGCGATTGTAGCAAATCAATTATTTGATATGTTCCTTGGAAATCGAGATGCTTTTGCTCTAGGAAATATCATTAAGGTTGATGGTGAATACAAGAAAATCGATCAAGGTGGGGCATTACTTTATAGAGCTCGAGGAGCTAGAAAGGCTGACTTTACTGCCGATTTAGAAGAGTTACAGACTATGGTTGATGATACTATCAATCCAGAAGCTGCCACTGCATTCTGGCAAATTGCCTCTCCAAATGATCTGAATAAAGCGGCTGAAAAAATCTTATCTACAGACTTTGGTAAGATTGTAGACCAAGTGCTAGCGGCAAATCTTCCAGTTGAAGAAGAAGCAGAGCTGCTAGGTGTATTAGCTGGCCGGTTGACTACCTTGAGAAATAAATTCCCAGAAGCAGCCGCTAAAGTCCATAAGAATACTGGTAAATTGATTTTTGGTAAATCCCAGTCTGCATTTGAAACACTGAAAAATGCGGCTATCAAATTTTATGAATTGCTGCACAAAAAGCATTTCGATATCTTAGACGCTGTTTCTATATATCAAACTACTTCTTTTGGACCAATTAACAACTATCTAAGAACAGATAAGTTTGTTGGAGATGATGTTCAACTATCAGCTCTTAAAAAGGAAATCGAATTACTTGATAAGGCTTCAGAGTTAGGCAAATTAGAGGCCCCAGCCATTTTGCATCGCTGGATGCCTTCAAATATGTTTAATCAACAGTTTGAACCTGCCTTTATGTCTACTTCCTTATTTGAAAGCAGAAGTCCCTTTCATGTAGATGAAAACATATATAATAATTTGCATGTAGTTGTTCATGCTCCTGAAGGTACTCCAGGTTTCTGGCCTGATGCCTCAAATGTGTATAGAACCAGTATGGAAAGTTCATACTCAGCTCCTGAAGCCGGTGAATATGAATTCACTATCGGGCGAGGACAACAGTATGAAGTTATTTCTGTACCTGTAGATAGAACATCTCTTAAAGGGCATGCTTACAAGGAAGTGCATATTCGGTTGCTGGGAGAAAAGCCTGCTCCTGAAGTACGGCCTTTAAATCTTGAAGAAATTAAAGCTGGTGCTACTAAATACTTTAATCAGCCAAGCTCCGCCGCTGACCCAGAAATACTGCTTCCAGTTGAAGCCGTAACATTTAATTCGCTAGTAGAAGATTTAGGCAATGTAGGCGACTTGGAACCTAATGCTGAACTTGTTAAAAGTATCGCTGATTTAGAAGCTAGCGTTAAAATGATTTTAAGCGAATCTGAACTTAAAGCCATCAATGAGTCAACCAGTAAATTGGCTAAAGACGTGGATAACTGGGTTAAAGGCTTAGAGCAAGCGTTTACCTGCTGGAAAGGTGCTTAATGAAGAATTCATACAAACAGTGTATTGCCCTTATCAAAGAAGCTTCTAAAGACTATTTAGATGAGGATGCGGCTGAAAAATTGCTTGAGGAAATCGATGAATTAGCTGCTTCTCAAGATTCTAATACTCTTGCAAGTCTTGATGAGAAAATGCAAGACCTCATGTACAGTACTGCTCGAGCTCTAAAAGAATCAGCCCTCTTGGAAAAGAGAAACGCCCTGATTAATGCTCAAGTTGAAAAACGAATTATGGGCCATGTAAGCAACTTTACTGATCCAGGAGAGGCTCTGAAAGCGTACTTGGCTGGAGGACTTAAAGACATACCAGGTATTCGTGATTCCGTAGATGCCCGTGGCAGAGCTCTAACTACTAAGTATCTAGGACAGATGATTCACGACTTAGAAGCTGACGGGCTCCTTGAACACTTTGCATCTGGTAAGATGGACCTAGATATTGCTAGAGAACTGTGGGAACTTCCTCACGGGCAGATTGGTATTACCAAAAATCTGGAGGCCCAAAAGATTGCAGCTGTTATCAATAAGTTTCAAAATGACTTGATTGATAGGCAAAATAAAGCTGGAGCCTTTATTAGGTTAGCTCCAGGCTATATTGTAAAACAGACTCATAATACTGTTGCCTTAAGGAAAGCTGGCTATGATGCTTGGAGAAGCGCGATATTACCCTTGCTTGATGTGGATAAAACGTTCAAAGGTGCTGATATTGACGAGTTCCTTAAAGAAGCCTACGGTGGTCTATCTACTGGGATGCATATTAAAGCCAAAGCCGATCAATCAGGCGCCGGAGACGTTGACCTTTCTGGATTTAAGGGACCTGCCAACCTGGCCAAAAAGCTTAGTAAAGAGCGGGTACTGCACTTTAAATCCGCAGAGCATTGGCATAGCTACAACCAACAATTCGGAAGTCGAGAACTTCGAGAAGCTGTCTTCCTAGGTTTCGAAATGGGCGCCCGCAATATTTCCTTAATGGAAGGGCTTGGAACTAACCCTGAAATCATGATGGCTAAAATCCAAGAAAAGCTACGTCACCAATTTGCCGATGACCCTAAGAAGCTTAAATCCTTGAATTCCTCTATGATTAATAACATCATGGCTGAATTAACTGGGAAAACTAAGATTCCAGGAAACAACATTACAGCTGCTCGTATTGGTCATGGCTGGAGAATGATTAATAACCTATCTAAGCTAGGTGGAGCAGTTATTTCATCTATAACGGATATTCCTTTTCAAGCAGCTTTATTACGGTACCAAGGACATGGTCTTTTAGAAAGCTATGCCAACAGTTTTCAAAACTTGATTCGTGGACGGGGTAGCAAAGAGCAGAAAGAAATTGCTCGCCTCATAGGAGTAGGCGTCGATGGAATCATATCTGATATTGCTTCTAGATTTTCTACTGAAGATACTTTGCCTGGTACTATGGCTAAAGTACAGCAGAGATTCTTCAAACTTAATTTGATGTCTTGGTGGACTGACTCCCATAAAACAGGTGTTGGCCTCATGATTTCAAATGACTTGGCTGAAAATGCTTCTTTATCTTTTGATAAGCTTCGGCCTGACTTACAAAAGAATCTTCGCCAGTATAACATCACTGAAAAAGAATGGGACATTATTCGCGAAACAGCATATGCGGCTGAGAGTGGTAATAAGTATATTACCCCTGATAAGATAGCCGAAATTGATATAAATCGGGTCAAATCAGCCCTAGACCTACCTCAGGGTATGAGTGACTCCGCGGTTATCCGAGCCCTAGAAGTCAAGCGAAATGACATAGAGACCTCTCTTCAGTCATTCTTAGTTGATTCTGCTGACATAGCTGTCCCACATCCAGGAGCTTATGAAAAAGCTTTGTTTAATCAAGGCACTCAAGTAGGAACGGTGCTAGGTGAAGCAACTAGATATATCGCCCAATTCAAGTCTTTCCCAGTTACGGTTATACGTAAAGGCCTTGGTCGTACACTATACGGCTCTGGAGCAGATAACCTAACAGAAGCTTTATTCAAAGGCAAAGGCGACATGTTAGGGCTAGCACATCTTATGGTCATGTCAACCCTCTTTGGTTACGTTGCCATGGCAGCTAAAGATACTCTTAAAGGTAGAGAACCACGAGACCCAAATAGTCCTGATACATGGAAAGCAGCTATGCTCCAAGGTGGCGGTTTGGGTATCTATGGAGACTTTATCCTGGGAGAATATTCTCGCCACGGTAATAGTTTCCTAGCTACTGCGTTAGGACCTACTGCTTCTACTATGGAAGAACTGTTCCGATTAAAAACGGCCTTGCAAAAAGGAGAGGACTCCGCTGCCAAGGTTATGAAACTTATAATCAATAACACTCCCTTTGTAAATCTGTTCTACACAAGAGCGGCTTTGGACTACTTATTTATTTATCAGTTACAGGAAAGTATCAATCCAGGGTATCTTCGGAGATTAGAACAAAGTATAATGAGAGAAAATAACCAAGAGTTTTATGTTCCTCCTTCGGATGTAATTCCTTATGGTGGGGGCGATCAAATGCTTGAGGGCGTAAGATGACTATCTCTAATAGCACGACCAAAAAGATTTACAACGGCACTGGCGGAGTAGTCACCTTTGCATACGATTTCTATATCAGTGACGCAGCTGAACTTAAAGTTTATCTAGAAATAGCTGGTGTTCTTGAGCTTCAAGAGTTGAATACTGACTATACGATTACAGGCGTTGGTGAAAGTCTTGGAGGCAGTATAACATTTGGCACAGCTCCAGCAGCAGGTACCGCTAATGTATTGCTTATTCGCCAAACGCCACATACTCAAGAAACTGATTATATCGAAGGCGATGATTTTCCAGCGGAATCCCATGAAGAAGCTTTAGATAAGCTTACTCGCATCTGTCAAGAGCAACAAGAAGCTATTGACCGCTCTGTAAAAGTAGATGCTAACGATTCAACTACTCCAGATGAATTATTGACCTCTATTAGCGCTGCAGTAGCTGCTGCTGAAGATGCTGCTGACGCTGCTGAAGATAGTGAAACTGCAGCTGCCACCTCTGCGACTAATGCCTCTAATAGTGCATCTGCGGCGGCTACATCTGCAACTAATGCGGCTACATCTGCGACTAATGCAGCCGCAAGCGAAACGGCTGCAGCAACTTCCGAAACCAACGCAGCGGCCAGTGAAACTGCGGCAGCTACATCTGCGACTAATGCAGCAACTTCCGAGGCTAATGCGGCAGCAAGTGAAACGGCAGCTGCTACTTCTGAAACTAACGCAGCAACAAGTGAAGCTAACACTGCAGCAAGTGAAGCTAATGTCGAAACTCTCTTCGACCAATTCGATGACAGGTTTCTTGGGAGTAAAGCTGCAGACCCTACGTTAGATAACGATGGTAATGCCCTTATTGAAGGTGCTGTTTATTGGAATACCATATCCAAAATCTTCAAGGTATACAACGGGACCGCTTGGGTTGGTGCCGCACTAGGCGTTCCTGCAGATAACTCTATTACCCGAGCGATGCTCTCCACAGGGGAGACTTTCGGGCTACTGTTAAATATTCAGATATTTACTGCTTCTGGCAATTATACACCTACAGCTGGAACACGTCGCGTAATCATAACAGCCTTAGGGGGCGGTGGCGGAGGTGGTCATTCATCTACCTCAAATGATACTGTGGGTGGTGGTGGTGCTGCTGGGGGCTACATAAAAGCCTTACTTAACCTTGACGCAGTTGTTTCTTCTACTATTACTGTTGGCTCTGCGGGGGCTGCAGGTACTGCTGGTGCTAGTGGGGGTAGTGGAGGAAATACCTCCTGGAGCGATGGAACAAATACGCTGGCGGCAAATGGAGGATCAGGCGGCAATGCCGGTGGAGGTGTAACTCCAGCCTCTGGAGGATCAACTTCTGCTTCTGGTGGTTTCATGACTATTGTGGCCATTAGTGGTGCAAATGGAGGAAGAGGAGGTGGAGGCTCCGTATCCATCAATAATGGTTTAGGTGGCAATTGCCCACTGGGATTTACCGGGACACCAGATAGTAACAATACATCTCTGCCGTCTGTAGGTTACGGAGCTGGCGGAGCTGGCGGGTACCGTGCTTCTTCTTCAGCTGCTGGAGCTGCGGGCAGGGCGGGAATTTTAATCATCGAGGAGTACGCATAGATGCAGCACTATCAGTCAAAAGAACTTTTAAGAACAAATATCTTAGACGGCTATCGCAAAAGCAAGGTGCTTGCGGTCAATATCGGTGAAGTCAATATTGGCGACATCATTCAGGTGTCGGGCCAGTTTCAGGTGTCCAGCGAGTCATCCTCAAATGTGCATGTTGCATGTCAGCTAGGGATTGACGGGCAGGTAGGTGGCTCGGAAAACATGCTGGAATATATCGGTCCGCATGGTTCGATTAATGTAACGCCCAACATGCACCATTACACGGAAACCAGAGTGGGCGTGTGGACAGCAGATCAATATATCGCCGATGCCTGGGTCAAGTTGATCGGTTGGAGTGCACAAGGTCTCGATATAGATGCAGGACGTGGACAACTCGATGTCCTTGTATATTCTGCTACATAATAAGTAGGGGAGGGGGCTGGAATGGAGCCTATAGAACGACAAGTACGACATTCAAGATGGACTATAGATAAGCACATTCCAGTTGCGGTTATTATTGCTATGCTGGGACAAACGGCCCTCTTGGTTTGGTACATCGCCACGTTTACAACGAATACTGAAAACAGGTTAAAAAACCTGGAAGAATTCAAGGCTGCACAATCAGATAACTATAAGCATATTCCTGAGAAGATTGCTAAGTTAGAAGCTCAGCAGTCTTTTACAAATTTAATGTTATCTGAAATCTTGGGGGAACTCAAAAATGACCACAAAAGAAACTAGCGGCTTTCGGCTAAGTACGGGCTCGACTAAACGACTGAATGGTGTACACCCTGACTTAGTTCGTGTAGTCCAACTAGCTATCAAGCTTACTACAGTCGATTTCAAAGTGGGTGAAGGAGTTCGTACTCTTGAAACTCAAAAGAAGTATGTTCGTACTGGAGCCAGTAAAACCCTTCGTTCAAGGCATATTCCAGAGAGCAACCGATGCAGACTTTCTTGTGCCGTTGATTTGTGGGCTCTTACCGATCTGGATGGTGATGGTGATTTAGATGTATCCTGGGTAATGGCTCATTATAAGCCGATTGCTGATGCTATGAAGGCGGCTGCAAAAGAACTCGGAGTCAAGATTGAATGGGGCTACGATTTGTGGGGTTGGGATGGTCCACACTTCCAGCTACCATGGAAAGAATACCCATGAACAAGCCACGAATTATTGGGGTAAATGGAATCCTTAATTTTTCGTGGTCAGAGGATTCTTTCACTGATAAGGTACTAGGGGGCCTTAGTTATGAGTTTGATGTTTATGATGTCAAATACCCTTTAATGACTGCACTTCTTGGCTATAGCTCATTCGCTATTTCTCGGAGAGCAAAGGCACTATATAACCAGTCTAGGCCAGGAGATGTCGTTATTGCACATAGCTTTGGTTGTTTACTAGTTATTGAAGCTATGAAAATGGGAGCTCAATACTCCCAAGTATTCTTCTTCGGAGCTGCTGCTGAATGCGATACAGCTCTTACAGATGAAGGATTTGGTATCATATATAATATACATAGCCGAGATGACCGGGCTTTATATATGGGAAATATGCTACCGCTACATAAGTTTGGATGTTTAGGTAAAGATGGTTATACTGGACCGAATCCCAGGGTCCTTAATATTGAAGGAAAACCTGGGACTGGTCATGGTGGATATATCTCAACAAGTCAAATCTGTTACTGGATTGGATTTATCCAACGACACATATACAAATTTTGGAATATACCAATAACTCAAGATGGACAAGAAAGAGCTAGTTAGAGTAACGAAAACCGTTCTGAGATTTCTCAGAGAACTAGCCATTCTTTTAAATCGTCACCAGTAATACTTGAAGCAATATCTATCTTCATTTTTAAACTCTTGTAAATCAACTCGTCGGTAGTCTTCCTAGAAACCAAATCTATGTAGACTACCGATTCATCTTGACCGATACGATGTGCACGGTCTTCTGATTGATTCCTAAACTCTAAGTCATAACTATTACTGAAATATATAACAGTAGTAGCTTTAGTAAGAGTAAGGCTATATCTACCAGTAGCGGGATTACCCACGAAGAATCTACACTTTGGATCGTTTTGGAATCTGTTTTTTGCAAGCGCGCGTTCGTCATCAGTTGTAGCGCCATAATAATGTACCACCGATTCATCGCCGTATTCCTTTCTAAGGGCATCAATAATCTGACGAATATTGTGCGTAAAGTGGGACCAGATAATAGCTTTACCTGAGACCTGCTCTACCGTTTCCATAAGAGTATCTAACCTCTTGGAAGGCAGGTCCAGAACTGAGCCATCTTCCAGGCCAATAAATCCACAGGTAACCTGTTGCAGCCGAGTCAAGAGGGCTAGAGTTCCGACAGCTGTTACTGTACCATGTTCCTCTCCCAAGTATGCAACACCTTCTTTAGCCAGCTGTTTATAGGCTGCAATCTGTTCCTTAGTAAGTTCCACATCTCGATACTGATATATCTTAGGTGGTAAATCCAGACAGTCCTTTTTGAGCACACGAAAGGAAAATCGTTTAACCACATCTTTCAACTCATCAAGACGCTGGTATCCAGTAACGATTGGGATTGTTCTACCACCAGTTAATTTCTGTTCCCGCATAACGGCGTAACGAGCTCTAAAAGCATAATAACTGGTAAAGCCCAAAGCCTTAGAACTTAAGAACATGGCCTGGCCAAACATATCTAGAGGGCTTCTAGTAATAGGGCTTCCAGACATGATACGACGATACTTGACGTATTTCCCCATCTTAATAAGGAAAGCACCGCGTTTAGTTTTATGATTCTTGATGCAAGTAGATTCATCTATGCCCATCATAATCTGGCCAGGAACCTTTTCAATGAATCGCCAAAGAAACTCTTGACCTGAATCATAAGCCAGAGATTCTACATTCATACAGAGGATTACTAGTTTATCCGATTTATATGCTCGTTTAACCCGTTCATCCCAGTCCTTTGGGAGAGGACTTTGCCAGATAAGAAGTTCATATGGAATATCTTCAGGCATGTGAGCTTGTATTTGAATATCACAAAAGTCGCGGTAAGCTCCTTTAGGGGCCAAATAGATAGCAGCCCCAATTTCCTTAGCTCGATATAGCCAAGCAATATTATTGATATATACCCAAGACTTACCTGTGCCCATTTCCATAAGATAGGCGAAATAAGGAGCGTATGCACCTAGTTCCAAAGCCTTCAATTGATGGGCTTTTCCAGGTGTTTTGTATGTATTTTCGATGATATTTGACGTATGCATTCTTATGTCCTAGTGTATTATCCGAGAATATCCGAGCGCCTAAAGCATAGAATAATCATAAAAATTACTAGTTCTAGGCATAATGACATATAAATTCTCACGTGCTCTTGAAGCTGCCACATAAGCGACTCGATGTTCATCATCTGGGTTAAGCTGTAAGGCCTGATAACACCTATTAGATATATCCGACATCACAACTACATTATCAGCTTCAGCACCCTTAGCTCCATGTATAGTGGATATTCTAATACGTGGAACCTTAGTCAGAGATTCACCTCGACGAAGAGCCGCAATAAAGTATTCACGTAACTTTACATCCATCTTGGTTAGCTGCTCATGCCAGATGATTGAAGGCTTATCTGGTAATGTACGAGAAAACTTCAGAATAAGTTTACGCTCAGAATCTGAGGGCATATTTCCTTTACGCCAATTCTCGTAGGCTCTAATAGCCTTTAGTTCATCTGACTCTAAAGGAGAATTGCGGCCAGAATATGAATAACCAGAGCTAAGGCAAATATCTTCATAAGCTCGTAGCAAGTAAGAATTCCTAGCCAATAAAAGCCAAGTGCCGCTAGACATATCAATATCACTACAATCACTAATGTACTCGACATAACCGCCATCCTCTCTTGGATTAAATTCTTTCTGTCGACGATTATCTACTTGAGAGATAATACCGTGGCAGATAGAGTGAACATTTTTACGTAGCCGATAAGACTTATTCAAGACTCGGGCGTTACCTTCAAGACTGATGAAGTGGTCTACGTCGGCTCCTGCCCATCTAAAAATTGCTTGGTCATCATCACCAGCAATATAAACTGTAGGACAGGTCGGAAGAATCTTATCGAGAGCTGACCATTGAAGCTTAGATAAGTCTTGAGCTTCATCCACAAAGATTGCGTCAAATATAGGCTTATGGCCAGGATGCTCAATGAACATTTCTAGCATATCATTGAAGTCTATAAGACCATGAGCTGCTTTATAATCGTCTAGAGTTCTTTGGAAACGTTCCAACTCATCCCACAAGACTTCTTCATTAAAGTCAGATTCTTCCCACTCATCTTTAAGAGGGCGCATTTTAGCTTTGGATAGATTCTGAATAAACAGAATCTTATCTCCAAGAGTAGCTCCGGAACCTGAATTAGTATCATCCTCATCAATTGCTTTACCGGTATATTCAATACCAAGTAAATCAAATATTTGGCGGTAATGCTTTCGGTTAAGCACTCCTTGAGTAGACATACCTAACCAGTTAAAAGCTAGCGAGTGAACCGTCTTAAAGTATGGAAGATCTGTTGGCTTAAGCTTGAATTTAGTACAAGCTCGTTCAACGGCTTCATTAGCCGCTTTAGTTGTGAAAGAAAAGAATCCAATCCGATTTGGCTCAATGCCTTTTTGGAATTGTTCATCAACTAAAGAAAGAAGGGTAGTTGTTTTCCCGGTCCCTGGAGGCCCTAATAAGATATTCTGCATGATAATACTTTCTAATATGGTGGAGGTTTTATTTCTGATGGAACATCAAGGTCTAAAGACCCGCTTGCAAATTCAGGGATAGCCCAGCAGTTAACGCCTTTTCCTTTAACATTAAAAAAGGAATGGTTAGCCCCTAAATCATTTTTAAGTATATTAGCAATTTGCGTTTGTTTAAACTCACGGAACTTGTTGCGTTCAAGGTACGCCAAGAAGTCACTCATCCGAATATAATGGAAACCACCTTCAGTGAATGGTTTACCTAGGATAACTTCTTCCTTCATCTTAGCTTGAGCACGTTGAGTACAGAACCGTTCCAGATATTCAATAAGCAGCCCTCTTGGAGAGGCATCCCTAGGAGCATCAATCACTTCTACGTTTTCCAAGAGGGCTTGAATCATTCCCTGCCAGACGTCTTGCTTCATTACTGGCGGCATCGCATTCAAAGCATCCATACATCTCTTCTGGAAACGAGATTGCATCTGTAAATCTTCAGTGGCTAATTCTACTCGGCCTCCGCCTTCAACATCCACGAACCAAACAGGTGGTTGTGTATTGTATTTGGTCAGGCTAGTGATGATAGGCATACCTTGATGATTGCCTACTCCGTACTTACGACTACGACATGTAACCGAATTACAGTGTCCATATAGAGGTTGAACTTTGCACTGGTACTGATAATCCTTTTTCTTAAGACTTTTAACTAACTCTTTGATTTCACTAGAGCCTAGTGGCGGGTCCATGTATTTTACATTAAATTGCTCAATGATTTTTTCCCACATATCAGGATTACTTTTCTTAGCATATACGCCCAGATTGTATAATCCTATATTACGGGTACCTGCGGGGAATCCTTGAGATGCAAGTAACTGAAGGCATGGTGGGCCTTGATGAAGGTCGCTTTTAGGAGCATCTTGATGTGTGACAAGACGGTCTAATTGGTCAGGTGTTACCTTATTTTCGTTTGCAAACTCGATATATTCTTCAAGGGTTTGAACTGCCCCATCGATGTATACCCCATGACGAGTAGTTTTCTCATGGTCAAAATAAGGCATGTTAATCCAGGAGCCGACATCTCCTCGATCTGTAAGAACTTCAGTTTGTTTAGGAAATATTTCACTGCCGCCGAATCCTAAGACAGCGGCCATTTCTCTAAGCTTCCGCTGCATGACTTCAGCGGATACAGGTTCGGTAGTGAATAGCCAGAGATGCAATCCACCAGATTTAGTTGTTGTGGGAACTAATGGAAAGTTTTGCTCACTAACTTTCTGCATGACTTCGCCTATATTAATAGGGTACACATCAATGTCAATAGCTCCAAATACACAGGTATTATCTACGCGGATAGGTACAATGCCAAGAGATGCTTCTCCCATGATGTGGTTAATCCACAACTGGAGGTTTACTTCGGCCTTAATAACCTTAGCGATACCTTTTTGTTTATTATCCCGGTCTCTAGAACCCGTTATTTTGAAGGTTCCATATGCTTGGTCATATCCAGCATATAACATTGACAAGGCTTGCGCCAATTCTCTCATTACATTCCCCCGCCTGAATTACACAGCAAAGGCCCCCAGTTACGGGGGCCCATATTACTTAATACGGATTTTCAGTATCATCCGGCTGAGCTTCAGGTGGAACAACCTTGACCAGGCCCTTACTTACATCAATTGCAAACTGCTTAGCAAGAGCATAGGTATTGGCATTCTTAATCATACCTTGATTGGTAATCTTAACGCCATACCATTGACCCTTGTTGTTACTTTCTTCTTCAGTTTGCAGCAGATACTTGTGGCTGAACATCGGAGGATTGAAGTTGCCATTGGCACCAGGAATCATGATAGAGCCCATCATGCTATTCCAACGACGGGACTTCTTGAGTTGAGTGCTGCTGAATGGAATCACAACACGTTCCAAGAGGTTTTCATCTTGATCAATAAGCAGGCAGTAGTGGTAATTCGTCAGAACAATGATGTTGCCATTTGGCAGTACATCTTGACCGCGGTCATTACGGCTGCATTGATGGAGAATTGATTCATCAGTATGGTTACCTTGATAACCGCCACCAGAATCACGATCTGCCCATTCGACGTACAGTCGGTTAAAGGCACATGGAATCACAAGGATGCCATCTTCACCAGACCAAACTTCTTGGGATACTGTATTGAAGAAATCACCTTCTTCAGCATCTTCAATTCGGTTTGCACCTTTCTTGACTTGTGGACTGAGTGCCTGTAGTACAGACACAAACGGCATCGCCATGTCTTGTGCAGACAAAGTTTCACGACCGATATTGGAATCACCTTGCAGGTCGATAGTTGCTGGCAGCTGATTGCCCTGTGTAGCCGGGACCGCTTTCTCTTTATCTTTTGTTGCCATGATTTCTACTCCTATTTGATTTTGGCACGATTGCCGATGTAGACCTTGAATAAATCTAACGGAAGGTCTGTTCCCGTTTCCACCTGCTCCTTGACAAATGCTTTCAAGGTTTGTGGGTGAATCGATTCCTTGTCTTCGTAGGTAACTTGCATTTGTTGAAGAACTTGTTTAAGCGTATTTGCAAGATCAGCTTCACCACGGCCGATAGGTACTGTGATGTTATGTTTGACAATATCTGAATGGCCACGTTCTTCTAACCAAGCAAGAGCCGCAGGTTTATTTTCTTCAGACAAAGAAGCAGAATAATACTTCTGAACCGTAATTTTACGGCCATTAGTAAGTTTAAATTCCTGCATGCCACAAGAAATCATCTTAGTAGGGATAGTCTCTTCTGAGATTTTATGATGGCGCTTCTTGAGGTCTTCAAGGCGTTCTTCTACTTCAGATATTTCCCATTCCAGATTTAACTGGTCTTCTGCTAGGTTAGCTAGCTCAGATAAATCAGCTTCAGTGACGGTTAAATTAGCAGCTGCGTCCTGCTCAAAATTAATCATTTCTTTCTCCTAATCTTGAAGCACGGTTGCAGAAAACAGAGAATATTCATCTTCAGGAACATCTGAATAATTCAGTGAAATATATCTTTCACGTTCATGTTCTGAATCAAATTCTTTTTCGATAAGAATCTTTTCTCCTCGAACATCTGCTATGTATCTGAAAACAAAGACTTCTTTAATAGCAGGCTGGCAAACTGCTACTGAATAGCTATCAATAGCTATAATAATAGGGTGAGTAGGTCCTGGAAAAACAATACGAGTTACTCGACCGTCAATGGTTTCAAATGATATAGAGCCTTCAGAATCCTTTTCAATTTGTGAAAGCTTTTCGAATGGTATTTTAGATGTTTTCATTTCTTTCTCCTATTGCACGTGGTATGTTAACGTTTACTTCGATATATGAAGTGGTTTGTCTGTCCCACTTCAATAAGGTAAGGTTTCCCCCGCTAAGAGCCAAAGCAATATTGAAACAAATGCCCATAGCAATAGGGTCCCCAATGAGTAGTAGATGGTCTCCTTTACGGAAGTCTTTGAGACCGATGGCAGCTTTTCGGTAGGTGGCGTCAGTTGAGAAGGACATATTTCCTGGCGGAAGTATAACTGTGAGATTGCCATATTTGAGTGCCCCCGAAATATTGAATTTTGGTACTTCTTGTACAACGTAGACTGTCATTTGTATGTCCTTATTATAACACTTATTTCATAGGGTGGTACAGGAAAATATTTTCTAACTCTTTGTATTTAAAGGGTTTTCCAGTTTGGAAGATATTTCTAAAAGACCCTCTTCCATCAGGGATGAGAACTCCGATTGTATCCTCCTGTCTATAAACCACAAATACTCTTCCACCTTTTTCATATCGCTTGGTGAGCCAGGCAATTTGATCTGGACGGATTTCAATATGGCTTCCTTTACTGATTTTCGACTCAATCCAGAACTCAATACCCCTAAAGCAACCATTAATATCTGCAACTCCAGTACCGGCAACGTTTTCAATTCTTTGCCAGTGAATATGAGGGAGATTTTTTCTAAGCGGTTCGTAGACATGTGTTTTCTCTTTCATAATATATGTTCCAGGATAAACCTAACAATGGCTAAAATCACTCCAGCTATAATAAAATAGCAGGTTATCTTTTCTAATGGATACATCTACCCCTCATACCATAATTTGACCACTACCCAAATCTCCATTAACAACCTCTTGTAATCCCTATTTTGGATATGTTCCTTGAAGTTGGTATAGTCCAGCTTTGAGACTTCTCGGTACAAGAGGATTCCAAGCGCAGTTCTAGGAACGGAAACTCGATACTGATAATCTGAATTGGGAGTGTGTTCTTGAACAGAAAGTTTACAACCATTCTTTGCGAATAGTCTTGGCAATGTGGTTTTATTTCGGGCTCGGATAAGTACGTTGTTATCATTCTTCTTGTCCACCACTATAGAGATAAATCCGTATTGCGTAAATACCCACATGCTTTCTTCCTTTCTATTTAAGGGTAGGTACTAGCCCTCGGTTAACTTCATCTTTGTTGGGGACTTTCACCCCAAACTAATACCTACTCCAAGAACCAGCTCACCAAAATTCTGGGCTTTCTACAAGGCTGGTTCTCAGGCTAGATACTTATTCGGCTAGGAGCCCCCGACCGAGTTTATCTAACTCCCTGCACAGGGTTCTTACTCGCTCAAACACTCTTCAGTGCCATTACGACGTGCGATTTGGTTGTAAGCTTTACGGAATGAACCGCTATCATTACAAGCCATTTGTACTGCAACTTCAGGAGCGCCCAGTTCCTGTGCCCAGCACATGTAATCTGGCTCATGGGAAGCTTTAGCTCCACTAACAAAAAACAGATTGCCGGAAACACTGGAATGTTTCAGACACTTCGAAGTGCCATTTGCACCAGCAGCGATAGAACTGCCAACTGGAATAGCTCGAGCTTCGTAATCGCCTTCATTCACAGTAAGCGAGTTACCACCACTCGAACTACCTGCATTTGCACCGGCCTTTGCACTCGCATCGGCGTCACTCTTACCACCTTGACCACCAATACCAATTGCGGCAGCATCACCACCTTGACCGCCAAGGCCAATAGCGGTTGCGTCACCACCAGTGGCGTTAGCTGATCCACCAACACCGATACCGATACCCAGGGAATTGGCATCACCACCTTCGCCGCCTCGGTTCGTGGTATTTGTATCCCCGTAGTTGTTGTACGTATCAGAGTTGTTGCTGTTGTTTCCTGCTGAAGCATGAAAACTTGCCATTGCAAAAGATATAATTGCTACTACCAAAAGAGACTTCTTCATTTTTATTACTCCTTAAAAGATTTTCTAAAAGTACTACCCCCTACTAATGACAATATCCAGGTTAACTTCTTTACAAGTTCCCCAAGAATCGCCAATCTCTACATCGACTAGAAGTGGGACTTCTAACTCGATTGCATGAAGCATTATATCACGTATATTACGACAGTCGTCTAAAGAATTGATCGGATTATTCACTTCGTCGTGAACCGTGTTATAAGGCAAATAACCGGCATCATCTAAATTAATGATCGCTTGCTTGATCATATCCGCAGATGTACCTTGAATAATACGATTCGCAGCTTTGTGAGTTCCTAAACCTCTTGGAAAGTTGCACCTGCGTCCCAAGATGGTTTTAACATAGCCTCGACGTTTAGCCAAGTTCATGGCGTCCTTAGATAGTAGCTTTACGAACGGTACAGCTTTGTTGTATGTATCAAGGAGCTTCTTACCTTCAGGGCCAGCAACTTCCACCATGGTACCATTAATTTCCACCCATTCTGTCGATAATCCGAGGCTACGGCATAACTTGGCTCCCCCCATACCGTAAGCAAGACCGAGATTAATTGTCTTTGCAGCTTTACGTCCAATGGTAACTCCAGTAACGTTTTCACACATATCGGCAACGAGCTGGTGATAATCTGTTCTGGGGTTTTCAACGTACTTACGGACGGCTTCAGCAGCTCCAAGGAATCCTCTAAGGTAAGCGAAATGCACACCCACCCGAGGTTCTTGCTGGCTATAGTCAAAAACCCCATATGTGCCTGTGTCGGATTTGAAAATCGAACGGATAATCCGTGAAAGCTCCTCATTGCGCGCTGGAACTTGCTGGAGGTTTGGATTAGATGATGAGAGACGACCTGATTTGGTTCCTCCTCCGTCTTCTGTCTTAGTCTGTTTAAAATTCGGATGGATGCGGCCGTTGACTGATGCTTTAATGATTTTGCTGTCAATAAAAACACTACCTGACCGATCGAATTGGCGAGCACGTAGCACTGATTGTGAGAAAACGTCATCTTGAACTTCAAGCCATCCGGCTTTAAAGGAAGGGTTTCCTTTTTCGGTTTTAATATATCCAAGTCCCAGTGAATCATATGCAGCTCCTAATTGTTTGCCAGACCAGACATCAACAAAGAATCCGGCTTGTTCACGAATTTTATCAAGTTCCTTATCATACAGAATCCTGAGTTCTTTTGAACTTTTTTCTGCTTGGTCTAAATCGACCGGAATACCTCGTTCCCACATCTTGAATAAGGTCTTTGTAAGCCGAGATTCTAATTTATCTACTCGGTTTAACTCATACCTATCAATAAATGGTTGCTGTATAAAATAAGACAAGTAGGCCATCACGGCATCCGCCTCCGCATATGGGCCTACATATCTAGAATGCAGCTGGTGTAGATTTCCCTTAATCTGATCTTCTTTATTCCATCCACGACGCTTACATTCCTGGATTAAAAGGGTTTCGTCTTTCCCCTCGAGTCCACAACGTATAGCGATAGAATCAAGGTCATAGTTCCGTTGATTCTCGTCAATGAGCGCATCCCTAATAGCAACATCGTGAACAGGTCCAGCGACCCTAATACCTTCAGTCCATAACCATTCTAAGTCATAGATTATATTGGCTCCAATAACATGCAAGTTGGGATTAGCCAGCTCTTTCTGCAACCACTTGACTACTTTCGAGAGAGGCATATTCCCACCCTCTTTGTGACGCAAAGGGTAGTAGTTCTTAAAACTGTAATCTCCAAGATTAAAATAAATACTGATCCCTACTAGGTAACCATCTTTACGCATGGCTCCTGGTCCAAGAGAGTCTAGGTTTGGGTCATATGTTTCAGTATCTAATCCAATATATTTAATATTAGATAAGTTTGGAAAATCGTATTTAGGTTCCCATTCGTCCTTCAGCAATAAAGGTTCCGTCGTTTCTAAGATTAAGCTTGAATGTTCCATAACCTGGTCCCCTATTATTCCATAAATTTAAAGCAGCGGCATCATATTCTTCTAAGTAATAAATAATGCGGCAACCAGTATTCATTAACAATTTCATGCAATGCATACAAGGACTACATGTCACATATGCATAACAAATATCTCGTACATCTGGGCACTGTAGTAAAGCATTCTGTTCTGCATGTATAGCTAAACATTGGTGAAGATTGGTTCCGCTAGGAGAATCTGCTCCTTCACAAGCATTTGGATAATGTTCCCATTCTCCGTGTTTTAATACTTTGATTTGGGATTCATTACAGTGCGGCATTCCACTAGCTACCCCATTATAACCTGTAGACAGAACTTTGCCATACATATCGGTTAAAACACAGCCAACTCCTCGGCGAATGCAGGTAGTGCGGGCTGCAAGGAGTTCTGCCATCTTAATAAAGGTATACTCTCGAGTAGGTCTTACCATGATGAAGAATTCTCCTTTTCTCCAGTAGCAATTTGACTGTAAGCCAATTCCCAAAGGGTTAAAATCAAATCCTGAGGAGTTTTTGCTTTTTCAATAAAAGGCATTAGACTATCGGTTCTAGTATCCCAATCTGGACTTTCTTGGTGAATTATGCTGGAAACATCCATAAAATTATTCTTATAAATATGCTGACTAGCTGCATTAAAGTGCAGGAAGCCTAAATCTAGATGTTCAACTCCTGCTTGCTTCAAAGCGAGCAAGACCCAACGGGAAAGCATAGAGAAATTGAACCAGTCATAAGGTACTCCAAGCCAGCAATCAGAAGACCGCATATTAACAAAGGTATGCAGTAATCCAGCGCGCACCATAAACTGCACTGTAATAGTGCAAGGAATGTCCTTAGATTTTGGAGGACTTGGTTTCCAGATACTAATAACTGCTTGACGGCTATATAAGTCATTTTGCAGGTTCTCCAGTATATACGAAAGCTGCTGCACAATTTGAGGACCGTAAGCTCCTCGGAAAAAGTACCCGTCATCTGAGAATTCAGCAATTCTCTTTGAATATGGTCGAATACTTGCTACATCATTTCTACCAGAAATGATCCAAGCAGCTTCAGCCATAAGAAAGCCTAAGCCTAGTTTCCGATCTTTAACACTGATGATTGGATTCTTCATATCAATCTTACAACTTCTATGGAGAACTTCTACAATGTCCAGATTTCGAACGGTAACTTGCTGACCGAAAATATAAACCTCTTTCAGCATAGTCAACCAAGCTTGGGTTGCTCCAGGAATGTATACATCTTGAGACATGTTATTTCTCCATAAAAAGTTTGGTGTACTGGGTTATCTGGTGAATCATTCGCTGCATAAATGTTGTTTGTCCACGTGCACGAAGGTCCTCTTCCGGTGTGATGTGACAATCAGGTTTACCATAGAAATGGTAGGAGCCGGAATCCCAGACCATAGCCCGATACGCATCATGGCCCAACGCAATTGGTTGAAGTTCATATTTGCTAGTGAGTTCTTTCCAGAGACCTGATTCGATGTTGGTCCACATGAGCTTATATTCTGGGATTCCAGCCAATTCAAGAACAGCTGCGAGATGTATATTGGCTTCCGTATAACTATGTCGAGGGTACCAGGGTAAACCTTTTCTTCGATTAGCCTTGGCATCAATGAATAAGACTTCGCCATGTGCGAGGCTTCCACTAAAGTTCTTGTCCATTGGGTTAAGCATATATCCATTCTCACGTTCTTCTCCTAAACGTTCCAAGAGGGATTGAGCGAACAGTTGAATGTCGCGACCCTCTTTGTACATGTCATATCGGATTGCATGTGGCCACTTTTCCTTCTGTATTTTCTGCCACCACCAGGCATATTCATTGTATATCTCGTCCATCCGGCTATACATTTCAATCCTAGTTGACTTTAGGTCATTATAGTCATTCAGGTATTCACGGGAATTCTCGGGAAGACAGATGACGTATATGCCAGAGTACCTTAAGACTAGTCGATCTATAAAGCGACCTAGGTATGCCTGATGAGGACCCTTGCGAAATACCTTATCGTAGACATAATTAGACATCCATAGTCTATCTATGATAACCAGGTAACCTTCATTAGCCCATTTAGCAGCTAATTCAATGGCAGCTGTATTGTATTCAAACATGTTGTTTTTGAATCGGTAAGTCAGGTGCAAATATCGAGCCTGATACCGATTGATGAAGTACTGTGCCAGTGTGGTCTTACCAGTACCGTCAGGACCATCTAGAATGATGATGCCGGATGGATTCATGATTATATCTTTCTAAATGTATAAGCCGAGTCGTTTGGCTATAAACGGTGTAATGAATATCTTCTTGTTTACTTTGTCTATCTGGTGTACTTGCGAAAGCGGAATCCATTCTTGCTTAGTATCTGTTTCTACTAGAATCGCTTTACCGGTCTGGGTAATAACTACCCCAGATACTTCGTACTTTTCATCTGCTCGATTCTTTGGTTTTCTTGCCATGATACCCCCTAAAAAGGGACCCTCTTCGCGGGGAGTGGATGAGGGTCCCATAAACCTAGATTTTAATAGAAAAGCAGGTCCTTGAACTGTGGAGCAACCCAACCTTCAGGTTTGCGAACATCATGGGTTGTGCCGCGTTTGGAATCTTCAGCTCGTTCAACTCGAACCTTTGACATGTTGGCCGCTTGAACTCTGTTCCAGGCAGTATTCCAGATAGGTGCAAAGCCGTGTAGGTGAACAGTGCCAAGAAGCACATACTGCAGATCAATAAGACCGTCAAGAGCATTTTCCAGATTGACATGTTCAG
>Ga0196971_1000313_pt1 | contig 42287 bp, 69 predicted proteins | sample S1v_1013CmetaG_FD_148660 | JGI IMG/M metagenome (GOLD analysis project Ga0196971, IMG submission 148660) | Soil microbial communities from Anza Borrego desert, Southern California, United States - S1+v_10-13C | ecosystem: Environmental > Terrestrial > Soil > Desert | place: USA: California... | reverse complement strand
CTGCGTACTCTGAGCCCGGCAACAGCGCCGACACCGTCTCGCTCGACAAGCGCTCGACACCCGCATCGGTCACGCGCACGAGGCCGACGTTCGTGTACGCGTAGACAGCTTCGCGTAGCACCGTCGTCGCACGCGGTGACGACGCTACGAGCGTCGTGTCGACAAGATCTACGCGCCACTGTCCGCCGGCGCCACTCAATCGATAGACGCCGTCGGTGCAGAAGATCCACAACGCGTCACGCGTGGCTTCCATCGCGATGATCTCGCCGTTGCCGATGAACGCCTCATTGCGCGAGGGCGCGTGCTCCGGCTGCCCATCGTTCGACCACTTGATGAGATTTTTGTAGGTCTTGTACGGGATTACCTGAGCCGCAGCTGAAGGGTAGAGCGGCACTGAGGGCGAGTAGTTCTGCCCGTTCGTGGCGCGGACCGAGAACGTCTGCGCGGTGTTCGGGATCAACGGCTCAACGACCCATCGGATCGTGCGGATGCCGAGCGCAGGGTCTTCTTGAGGGACGAGGTTCTCTGACGTCGTGATCTCGAGCCGCCCGAAGGTGCCGAACGACCCGGCCAGCGATGCTGGCGAGCCGCCCCAGTCGGAGTGAGGATCGATGATGTATGGGGTCGTGCTCCCGCCCGCCGTCACTTCGACGACGTCCTGTATCGCGAGGCCGGTACCTGCGCCGGTCGCGTTCTGGTTGAACGTGATCGAGGACGCCGTGGTGGAGATGACTTCGGCGTTGGTGGGGAAGTTGGCGCCCCCAACGCCCGTACCGAACACGAATCGCTGCCCGGCAACAATGCCGAGCATCTGTCCCGCGCTGACCCCTGTGACCGTGGGGCTGCCGAGCGTGACGACAGCACCCGTGATGTGGCGCACGCCAATGCCGCGCGTGCGGAACGCCGCCGTGTCCCAGTTAGGCTGGCGAGTGTCGCCGATTCCGGCGGGCACCTGAAAGATCCACTGCGGACGCGCGGTGATGCTGCCGTAAAACGCGTAGCCGGAAAACATCGCGGCGCAAGCAGCGATGTCCGGCTGCCGGTGCGCGCCGGACTGGCCCTGTTGCCCCGGGTTCGTGTACAGCTCTTTGCCGGAGGTCGTGCCGAGGATCCCCGGCAGCGTCGCGTCGTCGAACACCACGACCCCAGCCGCAATGTGCGCCGCGTCGATGACCGTGCTCGCGATCTGCTTGAGTGTCGTTCCGGGGTCCGTCGCCTTGGTCGCGCTGTAGATGACGTCCGTGCGGTAGAGCTCAACGACGTCTCCAACGCGGATGTCGATCGCAGTGCTCGGGGAGATGTTGACTGTGATCCGAACGTCGCGCGTCCCGCCCAGGTTATTGTAGAAGATCACGATCGGCGATGGCCTCGACACGACCTCGTAGCCGTCGGCGAAAGCGCGCTTTAGAAGCACCGCATATCCCGCGCAGCCGTTGGCTGGAATCGCGACTGCGTTCGCAATCAAGTATGTGATGTCTTCAATGTGTAGCTGTGGCAGCCCCGCGCGCCGGACGGGAACAGGTGTCGACGGCGGCGAAATGGTGTCCGCGACGATGATGCCGTTGGTCGTCGAGTTCACAAACGCGCGATCGCGCGCGATGAAAGGCTGGACTCGTCCAGTTGCCGAATACTGCGGGGTGGGGCTGTTCGTGTTCGTCGGATAGGTAACGTTGACTGAGTCGATCTGCAGCATCCACGACGCGCCCTGAACCACCTCGAGGTGGTGTCCGGCGAGCAGCGGAAGGATCTGGTGCAGCACGTCAGTTGACGCCGCCCCAACGTTGACCGCCGCTTGGCGCAGCGGTGCGCTCGACAGCACGCCCGGATCGCGCATGACGACGTTGCGCGCCTCCAGGCACGCGCCGAGTGGGTACTGACCGTAAGGGTTCGGCTGCGTGACGATGCCGAGCGGTCTGACGAGTAGTTCCCTCACGGGAGCCACCTGGCGCCGCCGCCACCACGCGTCTTGAGCGACACCGGCGTCGTCTTCGGCTCACTCTTCACGCGCGGCAGAAGGAGCGACCGGAATCGAACGAGGTCGCTCTCAACGTTGCTCGCGAGCTCGTCATTCTTCTCGCGCAGCGAGAGCTCGACCGCGACCTTGATCGCCGCGACGTCCGCCAGGCAGCGATGGAAGTCCGCCGGCAGCTGCGGCCATTCGGATTGACCTGCCGCGCGCATGAAGTCGCCGGCCTGCACGTCGCTCAGGTCCTGCGTACCGCCGAGCGTGAACGAGGTGCCGGTGAACGTCTGTGAGACGTCGAAGACGATCGGCTCGAACCAGCCATCCGGTCGGATGATGTCGATCCGCTGGTCGCCGCTCGTGATCGTCGCGGGCGATATCCCGTCCTCGTAGACTAAGGGCAGCACATTGACGGTGCAGTTGCGTGTGACCGGATTGATGCCGACGAGGCGGCCGCGGATCGTGCCGCCGCCGACAGTCGAACTCTGCTGCGGCACGAGCTTGGGCGGACGCATGTAGAAACTGAGACGCAGCGGAAACACCGCGTTCGGCACGGGGTAGAGCGCGACGTAATCGCCCTGCAGACAGAACACCTGCGGCGTGCCCGGTGAGATGCCGTCCCAGTCCTGCACGTCAGTCGCTGGGATCTCTTTCAGCGCGCCGTAGTTCGTGCCGCCAACAGCGGCAATCTCGACGGCCTCGAGACCGCCGACGACCGCGCGGCCCGGGATCCGATACTTCCGCTTGCCGCTCGTCGTCGTCGTGTCGGCGTACTTCAGCCAGCAGCCGGAGCGCGCTTTTACGATGATGTCTTCGAAGACGGAATGCAGCTTGTGCGTCAGCTCGTTGAGCAACACCTCGTCGGTCTGATCGGGATACGCCGCCGCGTCGCCGATGTACGCGTCGAGGCGCAGCCACGAGAGCAGCTCGTCACTTCGCATCAGCCGTACCTCTGCCGCCCGTAGGCATCAGCGAGCGCGTTCATCGAGGCAGCGCCGAACGTCGGACGCACCGCCGCGTACGCGGCCCACGGGTTGGTGTCCGCGGGCCCGGGCTGTCCCCACTTCTGCGCGATCGCGTTCTTGCCGACGGTGCCGGCCGCACCAGCGATCGAGCCGATCAGCTGGCCGTAGTCCGGCTGGTACTCGGGGTAGGTCGACTCGATCTGCCGCGAGATCGCCTGGTTCGTCGCGCTGTCCGGGTCGTTGGGGTCGTACGGCTCGTACGACATGGCGTGATAGAGCGGGTTGCCCGACAGCCCGCTGATCGCCGCAACGCGCTGCTCCCACTCGCGCTGTGACGCTTCGCGCGCCTGCTCCTCGAGCAGCTGCCGCGCGTTGTTGCGCTGCTTGGCTTCGTCGCTGGCGCTCAGGATCGAACCGATCGCGCCGCCGATACCGCCGACCACACCGCCAATCGCGGTGCCCCACGGGCCGACAGCCGAGCCGATCGCAGCGCCGCTCGCAGCGCCGGTGCCGATGCCGACGCCAATGCGTCCAGCGCTCGCCACGGCCTACACCAGCCTTCCGCCGCCTGCCCTCGCACGCAGCGCTTGCTGAATCCCTGCGTTTGCTCCGCCGCCCCAAGAGGGCTGACGCTGCATCATCGGCTGAGGCGCTTGCTGGCGCTGTGGCGCCATCGGCCGGCGTTGCTGACCCGGCGCACCGTCGCGACCGCCAGCTCGCACGCCAGGCTGCTGCGCCGCCGCTGCGGGCTGCTGTGGTGCTCCACCGCCCGGAGGTCCGCCCTGCATGGCTCGCGCTTGCCCAGGCCCGAAGCGCTGCGCCATCATCTGCCCCATCGGCGACCCCGAGAAGCCGCCGGCTTGCCGCTGGTCCATCGCTGCCCCGCGCTGTGCTCGAGCGGCCTCGGACGCCTGCATGAGGCGAGCGACCATCGGGTGCGACATGAACGGTCCCATGCCGCGCATCTGGCCGCCGCCGGGAGCTGCAGCCATGCGCTGCATCGCCGCCGGGTCACCCGCAGGCGCGCCGGTCATGGTCATCAGCGCCGGATCGCCGTCGAGGGCTGCCCCGTCGATCGGAGCGTCTTCGCGGAGCAGCAACTCTTCCTCGGGCGTCATGTGTTCTCCGTTCGAAACTCAGAAGGCCGGCCGAGGTGAGGAAAGAATGGGCGCAAACGCACCCCGGCCGGCCCAGAGGGCTGTGGATCAGGAGGGCGCGTCCTGGTTGCTGTTCACGATGCCGGTCACGATCGCGGACCGGTACGGCACGCGGATCAGCGGCGCCTGCTGCGAGAGCACGCGAATTTCGCTACCGGCGTTGTTCGGCAGCTCGAGGAAGAAGCCTTCGCTTCCATCCGCACCACGGAACGTGATGTCCGAGGCGCCGATGCGAACCGTGTTCTCCGGCTCGAGGAAGAACGAGACGCTCTGCTTCTGGTACTCGTGGAGACGAATCTCCACCTTGCCGACCGGCGACAGGTACGTGAGCTTCGTCGCGCCCTGCACGCGCGTCTCGGCTCCGTTCTCGAACCACTGGCCGCCGCTCGCGGTCGGCACGTTGGTCTCTTCGGCGAGATCCGCGAACGTGTGCGCGTTCACGAAGCCGACGAGGCCGTTCTTCGCGCCGTTCGCGAAGAGCTTCGCGCACATCGCGAGGATCTTCGCGCGCGTCAGTGGACCGCCCGCGTTGAACTGGCGCGAGCGCCAGATGATGTTGTTCGCAGCGTTGATGTTCGCGAACGTCCCGACGTTCTGCAGGATGCCCTGCACGCCGAGACACGCCTTCTGGTACCAGCCGTGTGGGATCAGCCGTTGACCGGCCGCGACTGCAACGCCGCCACCAGCTGCCGTTCCGAATGTGACCTCGCACAACGCCGGGTCGCCTACGCCGACGACGTTGACGCCGCTCGCCACGACCGAGGTGCCGGCCGCTACGACGATGTCGACGAGCATGCCGCCGCTGGTGTTGCCGCCGTTGCCAGCGTTGTTCCAGAGACCGGGCGCCCAGCTTGCCGCCGTCAGCCGCACCGTCACGCCGTCGTTCCACTCGGTGCCGCCGGTGAACGATGCGACCTCGCCGATGTCGCACGCGATGGTCGAGCCCGAACCCGGGCCGAACATGCAGGCGATCTCGTTGTAATGCTCGGCGCCCCGGAGGAGCGTCATCATTACGAGGTCGAGCGGCTCCCAGTACGCCGCCGCGTCGCCGCTCTTCGAGGCGCCGTTGCGCCCCTTCAGCATCGCGCTGTACGGGATGACGTCGCGCAGCGCGATATCACACCCATCCAAAATGTATTCGAGCTGGCCCGCCGGTCGCGCCGCGTTCAGCGCGTAGGCCGTGCCCGTGATGTCGAGCGTCTGGCCGTGTGAGATGGCCGCTTGGATCGGACCGCGGAACTGGCGTCCGGCGCGGTCCTTCGGCGGGACCATCCGGGCGAACTCACGGAAGGAGTTCACCTCGGGGAGAGGATTCAGGTACTCCGCGTAGCGATCGGTAAAGTCTGCCGCAAAGGCAGGATCGATTGCTGACATGTGTCAGTGCCCCTAAACGGTTGAAATCGTTGCGATTTCCACCGCTTCCGGGCTTCTGACACCGCCGCCGGTCCTACTCGGGCTTCTCGGTCCCCGCAGCTATTGGCGGAGGCGATTCCCTTTCCCCGACACGGGCATTCCGTTCCGCGTTGGTGAGGCGCCGTACTGGCCGCCTCACGTGGGATACTGTGGGGAAATGTACGTGCAGTCAATACAACCGATCAGCCAAACGAGAAGCGCGGGTCGGTCTGCATCTCGCTGGGGCGCTTGCGGGTCGGCTGGTTGGCCGGCTGACCACCGCCGGGCCGCGCTGCCTTGCCCATGACGGGCGGCGCCGATCGCGGCTTGGCCTTCGGCTTCGCCGGTGCAGCCCTCCGCTGCGAGTCCTGGTCCTCGAGCTCTTCGCGGAGGATCTGCGCCGCCTTCATCACGTGCGAGCGACGAACCTGGCCGTCCCAGCCCTGCGTGCTGCGAACGACGTCGTTGAGATGCACGAGCAAGCGCTCTTGGTTCGCCTTGCAGTCGTAGATGCGGTGCGCCTTGAACGCGACCGGCATCAGCTGCGCGAGCCCACGGCCGAGCTGCATCTGCCGCTGTTGCTGCTCCTGCGTCTGCGATTCCTGTTGGCGCTGCTGCGCGAGCTGCTCGTTCTGCCGTGCGAGCTGGCGGTTCGCCGCTTCCACCTTCCGGGCGTTGTCGAGCCGCGCGAGGGTCTTCTGGTACTCCTGCTGCACGCGCACGTGGTTCTGATCGATGCCTTCGCGCTGCATCAGCTCCCACGCCGCTACCTGCGCAACGCGGCGATCGCTCACCTTCCGCTCGGCGAGCTTCTGCATCACCGTGTCGAGCACCTGGCCGTAACCGCGGTCCTCGTACTCCTGCAGGAACACGTCGGGGTCGTTGATGCGCTCGAAGTGCTGCCGCACGTTCTGATCGCGCATCTGGACCATGGACAGCTGCTCGCGCACCTGCTGCATGCCGCGGTGGTAGTCCGAGAGGCGCATCTTGCCCTCGGCCAGTTCGCGGACCGTCTCACTCTTCAGGTTGCCGTTCGCGTCGGTGTACTCGACCGTGATCTGATCGTGCATCTCCTCGGGGAGCGCCGCAGTGCCGGCGAGCACGTCTTTGAACGTCTGCAGTAGCGCGGCGTCGTCTTCGGCGAACGGCTGCGGCTGCTCCTCGGGAGCGAGCTCTTGCTCCGCCCCCGGCTCGAGCTCGGCGCCTTCAACCGGCTCGTCGACGTCGGGCGCGCCGAGTAGCTGTTGCTCGAGAGCCGCCGCACGCTCGGCGAACGTCCCGCCCGGCTGCTGCGGCTGCTCGCGGGGCGCCGCCTGCGGCTGCGGTGCGGCCGCCGCCGGCTGCTGCGACATGCGCGCGTTCTTCGCCTCCATGTTGGCGAGGAAGTCGCTCGCGCGACCTGCTCGCGGCTGTTGCGGCGCGGGCGCTTGCGGTGCTGCTGCGGGTGCTGCCGGCGCGGCTGCTGGTGCGCCTCCGGACGGTGCTGCGTCTGCCATTCTTTCCTCGCTTACTCGGCCGCCTCAGCGGCGAAATCGCCTTGTGCTTCGTCGGGTGGGCCCGCAGGGTCCGCGGGCTCTGGCAAGTTGCTGTTGGGCGCCGTCGGGGGCGCGCCTGCGCCTGGCGGCGGATTGAGCGCTGCCTCGGTGAGCGCGGGCGGCGTCGGCAGCGTCGCACCGGGTGCCATCGGGTTTGCCGGACGCGGCAGCTGCAGCGTGTCCAGGATGATCGGGTCCGCCATCACCCAGTTGATCGCGTGCTTCGCGATGTGCTCGCCGAGCATCATCAGCGACTTGATGCGCGCCTCCTCAATCGGCGTCGGGTTGCCCATCTCGTCGAGCTGCGCGGGCATCGTGCGGATGCGATCGCGCATCGCTTTGTGACCGCGGCAGTGCATGATCGGATCATCGGTGTTGTCCGGCTCGCACCAGATGCCTTGCGCAAGCTGCTCGTTCTCCCACTGGATCAGCAGCGACTCAGACTGGTCGGCCTGCGTAAAGCCGCTCGGATCTCCCGTGTTGAACAGCTGGATCGCCGCGGAGCGGTCGGGCTTCGAGAGGTCTTTGATCGCGTTGAAGACCTCGAAGCGACCCGGGATCGTGCGCATCAGCGCGCTGATCGTGGTGACCTGCACACGCTCGATGCCCTTGAAGTCGCTGCCCTTGAACGAGCGCGAGTAGGGCGACTGGTTGTTGCCGGCGACCACGCCAACGAACTCGGTCTCTGCGTTCGCGTGCAGGAACGCGAGCAGCATGTTGCCGATCGACTCCATCGCGTCGTTCGCGGTCTGCTCGGTCGCGCTCACGTACTTCTGGGCGACGTTCAGCAAGAGTGCAGCGAACGCACCGCTCGAGATGTTGGCCTCGGGCGCGCCGCGCGCGACCGAGTTCATCCCGCTGATCTCGTTCATGCGCTCGATCAGGAACTCGAGCATGTACTGCACGGACGTGGGCAACTCGGCCCACTGGATCGTCTGCGGCGGCTTCTGCCCCGTCTTGTAGTTGAAGAACCCGCCGCCTTGCGCGAGCTTCTTCATGTCGACTTCGACGCCGTCTTCGGCCCACAGCGACTGATTGCCGTAGCGCAGGATGTTGTTCGCCGCCTGCGTAAGCAGTTCGTCGAGCATCTCCTGCAGCGAGAGCAGGTCGGAGCACTCGGGATAGCCAAACGCTGTGCCGAAGTACTTCGCCGAGCACACGTACGCGATCGGATTGCCCTCGGGCAGCGGGTTCGGCTCGTCCCACAGCGGGACGTCTCCCGCGACACCCACGTAGCGACCGCCGGGGCATGCCGGCGAGTCCTCGTGATAGAAGTGCCGCACGATGATCTGATCGGTCGTCGCCGCGCCCATGTCGTAGGCGAACATCTCGGCGATGCCGGCCTCGGTGCGGAGGTTGTCGACCGCGAGGATCTGGTTCGCCTTCTCGGGGAAGCGCGCCGCAACCTCGTGCTTCGAGATGATCTCGCGCACGATCACCCACGGGCATTTCTTCGCGTACGGGTCGCGCACGACCTCCCACGGGAAGAGGGCTGCGAGTGTCGGCGTGCCCGCCTTCTTGCGCCGCTTGACGGTGCGCGTGGCCGGCTGCTCGGGCTCGATCACGGTCTCGCCGGTGTTCGGGTCCTCCGACGCCTGCGAGGGCAGCATCATCGGCTCGCCCGTGGCCTCGTCGATGATCTCCTCTTCCTCGGTGACCTCGATCTCTTTGCCGGCCTCCGAGTCCCAGCGCACCCAAATCGCGCCCTCGCCGAAGTAGCCGTCAGCGTCGAGCGCCTGCCACTTCACGTGTTCGCCCTTCGCGGCGCGGAACACGTAGTCGAGCCCGGCCTGCGCCGTGGGCACCTGCGAGAGCGATGCGAAGTCGTCGTTCAGCGCGAGGCACTGGAACGCGACGCGCTCGCCCTGCGCCATGATGTTGCGCTGACGAATGTGACTCCTCGCCAGCTGCACGCGGAAGCGTACGAAGCCGGCGTTCTTGCCGACAAACGTCAGCTGCTGCGTCGTGTTCGCCTGCCCGCTGCCGGGGTCCATGCCCTGCGACTGCGCGTACATCAGCCGCAGCAGCTGCCAGTAGCCTCGCCTCTGACCGGCTGCCCACCAGCCGCGCTCCTGCCCTTTGAGATCGTCTACGAGCTGGTCGAGCGGGAGCGTGGCCCAGTAGGTGTTCGTTGCGTCCTCGGCGGCGGCGGGCTGCTGCGGTGCTTCCATCAGTTCTGCGGTTCCTCCGGCTTCTTCGGACGCGCGGCGAGCGCTTCGGCGTAGGCCTCGTTGCGCTCCACGCGTGTGTACGTGCTGAGCCCGCGCCCACCGACCATGCGCATGTGGTCGGTGTCGCCGCGGTCCTCGGCATCGAGGAACTCGTGCATCAGCATCAGAAGGCGGTTCTTGCGGTGCTTGGCCGCCTCCCGCTTCTCACGCGCACGAGCGATCGACGCGATGCGCACCATCAGCAGGCGACCATGCAGCGGATGAGAAAGTCGGGCTTGTTCTGAGGGAAGATGCGGTACGGGCTCGCATGCTTCGCAAGCTCGTCGATCAACGCGTCGAGCTTCGTCTCGGTCGCCTGGAAGAGATTCACACGCGCGACCTTCACGTGATCACGCACGCGGATCGGCGGCGACTCGACCACCTCGCGGTGGTACGTCTCGGGCGCGATCGGCGACTCCACGCGCTTGCCGAACTGGTCGGTCACGAGCGTGTACGCCGGACCAAGCCGCTCACCTTCGCTCGGGCGACGCACCACGAGGACGAACTGCAGCTCCGCGAGGTGCGGGATCGCCTGCATGTTGATCTGCGAGACGATCATTTCTTGAGGAATGTTCGCGTACTTCTTGCGGAGGTAGCCCTTGATCACCTGCGCCGTGTACGCCTCGTCGGGGATCAGAAAGACGGTGTTCTCGGGGCACGGAACGCGGTCGTCCGCCGGCTGCTGCGCGCGTGCACTCGCGCTCATCGCGCGACCTCGGCCACCGCGGCCCAGTCCGCTCGCTCGTCGACCGTGAGCTGCTCGAACGACGGTTGCGCCGTGTGCACTCGACGACGCGACGTGAACGCGAGGTAGAGCGACTCGGCGGTCACCGGGGGTGGATCACCCGTCAGTTCCGCGTCGAGCGCGTCCAGTTCCGTGTCGAGCGCGTCCAGTTCCGTGTCCGAGATCTTCTTTGCAGCAGCCGTTTTCGTCATCAGCGCCATCCTTTTCTCGTGCCCGTGAGCGCATCCACACCCTGGAGCGCTCCGTTGATCTCGTTCTTCGCGTCGGAGGTGACGCGGTTGATCTGCGACTCGAGCTCGCCGGCTTTCGCCCGCCACTGGAGGCAGATCTGTTCGAACAGCTTCACGTGCTCGTCGTGATCGGCGCGGTGCTTGGTCGCGTCCTGGCGCGCGAGCTCGGCTGCGTCGCGCAACGCGTCGCAGCGGTTGGTCAGCTGCTGCGTCTCTTGAAACCGAAAGTCGCCGCGCTGTTGCTCGAGTTCGAGCGCGTGGCGGATCGGCCTCAGCGCCTCTTCGAGGTCACGTTTGGATGCGCCGGCAATGGCGCGGCGGCCTAGGTCGTAGAGACCGGACAGGGCAGCGAGCGCCACGAGCGCCCACACAAGCACGGGATCCATTCAGCGCCACTTCCGCTCGGCTCCTGAATTGCTCCGGAACCGAGACTCGAAAGAGTCCCGCTTGCGCCCAGTGGCAGTATCCTGATCGACACCGACCGGTAATGCAACGTCGTACGCCGTGGTTTCGATTCGCGCTGGCGGGTGGGGGTTCTTCCGCCAGTCGATGTTGCGCCACATGTAGATCAGCGCCGATACGCAATCGAGGTGGCCGAGCGTGGGCGTGCGGTCCCAGTCGGTGCGCAGGTCGTTCCACGTGCCCGAGCGCAGCTGCTTGATCAGGTGCTCGCAGCAGTCCCAGATTTCGATCCGGTTCTGGCTGAAGCCGAGCCGTAGGGCGTGCAGCTGCGCCTCAGCGTCGTCCTTGGCGGTCGCCTGCCAGCTGAGCCCGTGCTGCGTGTGGAGGTCGCCGAGGAACTGCGGCGCGACGTCGCTGATTCGGCGGTAGGGGTTCGGAACGAACTGCTCGCCGTCCCAGTAGGTGAGGGCCGGCTGCGGCGTCTCCCAGACGAGCCCGCCGGCGGTCTTGGTGACGTCGGCGATCGAGACCATCGGCTGATCGCGGCGGCCAGGCTCGCGGTGGGTGGTCCACCAGAGATCGCGCTCGCGCTCGCGCAACACCTGGCCAGCGCGCTCGAGCGAGCAGTTGAGCTCGGCAAAGTCGGCTTGGATCACGAGCTTGTTGCGCGAGAAGTCGACGTAGCCCCACAGCGCTCCCAGCGGGTCGCGAAAGCCCGGGTCCATGCCGACGTAGCCGCACGCGTAGCGCGGCACCGGCGAGCGTGCAGGGACGACGTGCGCGGTGTGCGGCCGCAGCTTGGTCGGCGCGTCGAACTCGGGGACGACGGTGCCCTCGGGATCGCGCACCTCTTCGCAGAAGTACTCGCGGCGCACGCGTGGGGACTTCCGGCCGCCCGAGCGGTCGAGTTCGATCTCGATGTCGCGCGGAGTGAGCATGGTGTTGTCGTCGATCGTGTGCGTGCGGTAGGGGACCTTGCCCGGCGCGAACGGCCGCAGCTGCGCGTCCTCGCGGTACACGCTGTTGAACTCGTGGTCGGCCTGCTTCGCAGTCGAGCTCTCGAGCAGCAGCCACGCCCACGGACGCTGCGAGAACTGCGGGGAGATGGTGCCGTCTACAAGCTCGGCGAGGCCCTTTACGAATGCAGCCTCGGTGCCGATACAGAAGTCCAACCACTGGCCGCGCGTGGCGTCGGGGTGCACGTCGACGCCGACCAGCTTGCACCAGCTGTTCGTGGCCGGGAGCAACACCCCCATGTGATTCTCGCCCTCGAAGCTGCCTCGGAACTCGAGCTGATAACCATCGGGGGCGCCGCGAAAGATGTGCTTGAGCAGCGGGATGATGATGCCGCCGATGTTCTTCTGCTTCGGCGTGAAGATCATGCCGCGCGCGTTCGCGCGGCGAATCATCTCCTGCTTCGCGAGGATCAGGGCCTTGGCTGTCTTGCCCCAGCGCCGGCCGATCTCGTCGACCCAGATGTGATGGTACGTCGCGCCGCGCGCGCGGTTCGCTTCGATGTGCTCGTCCGAGTTGCGGACCTTGTTCCAGTATTCGAAGTCGTCGTAGTCGGCGAGCTGGTGCTCCTGGCAGAGGAAGCGCAGATCGCCGTCGCGGTACATCTGCGCTGCCCACGCGTCGGCCGCGGCGTCGATCAGGTGCTCGGCGGCGGTCACCTGTCGGGAAGCGCCTTTCTTGCCGCCGGCAGCTGCGGTGAGCGCTTGTACGGCTCGTACGTCCACACGTGGCCGCACGTTGGGCAGTGCACGCCCACGACGCCCTCGGCGTCATCGACGTAGCGCGATGGGATGCACTCGTGGAAGCCGTAGCCGCTTGCGTACGCCTGCCCCGGGTAGCGCGGCTTACCCGTGAGCACGCCGCCGCGATCGGGCGTGCTGAGCCCGCCGACTACCTCGGCTTCGATGAAGCCATCAGCGTCGACCTTCGCGAGCGTCAAGACTTCGCGTCCTCCTTCGCCCAGCGCTTGCGACACTCACGCTCGATGGCCGCATATCGGCGAGGGTTCTTCTTGAGCCATGCTTTGACCAGGCCAACGAGCGCGTCGAGCTCCCGCTTCGTCGGAGCCGAAACATCGATGCGGATTTGATCGCCGGGCGGTTCTGTGGTGCCGTCCTTGGCCCACCCAACGGCGGAGCCATCCTCGATGGTCGCGCGCCAAACCGAGCAACCGTAGACGCCTTCGCGCTGCTTCGTGACCTTCACGCGTCTACCTCGACGCTTGGTGGTCTGCGCCTCGGGCACCTGTAGCGCCACGACGGCGACGTGCGATGCGTGAGGCAGTAGAAGCACCGCTGCGCGCCTACCGCCCACTGCTCGGGGCTGTCGTCCTCGGGCAACCAGTGGTTGAAGTACGTGGCCGGGCCGAGGAGGCGCGCGCGTATCCACTCGCCGATCCGCCGGAGGATGGTCACTTGCAGCCCAGCTTGCGCGAGTCGGTCACGCACTCTTCGTAGATCCGGGTCTGCGTGCACTGCTCCACCCAGCTTTTGCAGTCCTCGGAGTACCGCTGACCCCGCAGGTGCGGCCCCTCCGGCCTGCACCCCGTGAAGAACACCACCGCGCCCATTGCCAGGCAGAAGAGCGCGGCGGAGAACAGCACGAGCGCGATGGTGTCGCGGATCACTCGGTGCTCTTCTGTTTGCGCGGCGGCATCGGCGCGATGTCGGGCCCGGGTCGCAGGCCGATCAGCTTGCCTATCCACGCGAGACCTTTGCGAATGGCGTCGATCACTTCTTCAGCTCCTCGTTGAACTTCGTGTATTCGTCGACAGCGACCTTCAGCGGCCCGTAGGACGCATCGCAGGCCGCGCTCTCGCCTTCGGCTTTGTCGGTGCACAGGGCGGTCCACGCACTGCGCGTCGCGGAGATAGAGGCCGCGAGCGAGTCGTAGACGGTTTGTGGAATGGTGGATGCGCAGCCGTTGGTGGCGGCGAGGAGGATTGCGAGTGTGAGTGCTTTCATTTGAAGTGCCAGGCTCCGGGTGGAAGGTTGGGATCCACGACGACCTTGATGCCGCCGTAGAGGTCGACCCGGTAGTCGTGCTTGAACTCACCCGAGATGATCAGGTCGATCGCCTGCTTGCGCTTGCGCTCGTCGAACTGCTCGGCGAGCGCGCTGGCGAGATCGAGACGGCTTCCGGGCAAAGCCTCCGCGCGCCTCTTCGCGATGTGATCGCCCGTGGTCTGCTGCTCGGGCGGCAGCGTGTCGAGGTGGCCCAACGCGGGCGTGCGCTGCCACTTGGGCCGCTCGCAGCTGCACACGTGGTATCCGCACGCGCGGCAGCCTTTCCAGTCCGGGGCCGGAATCTCGCCGGCGACGATCTTCTTGATCAACTCGTCGGCGGAGCCCACCGGCCCGATCGGCTTGCGCTTCTTCGGTAGCGGTCGCTTGCTCGCGAGCCGCGCCATGTCCCAAGTGCTCATGCTGTCCTCCTGTGCTCGCGCTCCCAGGCTTCGGCGGCGACATGCAGCCAGTCCCATCCGCGATGCTCGCCCCAGTAGCGAATCCACCGCGCGCGCTCGCGCCACTGGGCGGCAGTGAGCTTCGGCTGCTGCAGGTCGCGGCAACGCGTGCAACTCGCCGAGCAGCGGAAGCGAACGAACACGCACGAGCCGTTCTGCAGCTTGTCGAGGTCGATGCTCGCGCAGTCCTCGGCGGTCAGCACGATCGGCTGCAACCCGATCAGCGTGGGTTCACGGGTCATTTGCCGTCGAACCTATCGAGGATGGCTTTCAGCCGTTGCATCGGCTCGTCCTCTTCGCGAGTCATCCCGATGTACTCGAGATGATCGTGCAGCATGCGCGCCGCCTCGATCAGCTCGCGGAGATCAGCTGTGCGTACCTCTATGAACTCACGGGTCACGGCTTGGGCTCCGTGTCGTCGTGCGCATGGTTGCCCGGGATCGCACAGCCACCATACGAGCACTCCTGCTCGAGCGGGCCGTGGGCGCGGTCGGCGGCTTTGCGCGCTTCGTCGTGTTGGAAGTCTGTCGTCCCGAAGTCGCGCGAGTTCGCGATCAACCCCGTCAGCGTCGCGTTGTAGGTCGCGTGCCAGCGGTCGGCGTGTAGCGAGCGGTCGCGCTCCATGGCGCTGGTGCGATGGGCAATGCTCAGATGCTCGCCCTCCAGCGCTTCGATGCGATCCATTGCGTCGGCCCAGTTGCCACACAGGCGCTTGTCCAGCGCTTCGATGCGCGCCACGAGTTTGCGGTTTCGCTCGATGTCCCCGAGCAGCCCGTCGATCTGGTCGCCGTGGTGCTTCGTCGTAGCGATCCACGCGTTGATGCCGCGATCGCCGCTGAAGAGCCGCTCGATCGCTTCGATGCGCGCCTCGAGAAGCGTATGCGCGTTGGCCCACGCCACTGGGATGCCCTCGCGCTTCTCGAGCTCTTCGATTCTCTCGAGCGCGTCGACAATCGCTGCATCTGGATCTGGAAGCACCATCACGCACCCCTTGCCGCGAGCTTGCGCCGCAGCTGCAGCACCTCGCAGGCCTGTTCTTTGGTCAGCACTGCCTCAGGAGCTGCCGCCAATGGCTGCGACTGCACAACGTTCTTGTCGCCGTTCGCGCCGGAAAGCAGCTCTGCCATCTCGTGCGCTCTGACCGTGAGCGCGTCTGCAGCTCGCAGCCGCACACGCAGGCTGGGCGCGTTGCGCGACAGGTCATCGAGCACGGTCACGCCGCGCGCCCACATGGCCATGGTGAGCCGCGTGAGGTCGCCCTGTGCGATCGCCTCGGGCACGACGAGCTTTCCACCACGCACCTCGTCCAGCTGCGCCTGCAGGTCGAGCGCTTCGCCGACAGCGCGCTGGCGACGTATCTCAGCCGCCGCGGCCTCCTTGGCGTTGACTGCCGCAAGCCTGCTGGCGGCCTTCTGCTCGGCACGCTTGACTTTCGTTTCACATGAAACACCACCGCCTTTCATGGCGAACCTCGAACGTTTCGAGATTCTGTGACAGGGGTGCCACGTAGCGTCAAGCCACGGTGGGGCAGTGGTGCAGGGGCTGAATGCTTAGTCCGGGCGCGTACGCTCGCGCGTAATCTCAGACGTCTACGTCTGCATTGCCCCGCCCCGTCCTCCCCCAATCCTACCAGAGCACTGAGAACGCGAGCAGGTGGGACAAATCGCCTTGAGGCGTTTGATTGACGCTTGCGCAAATCAAAAGGCGCGCCTATGTTCTCTGTGTCGGCGCGATGCCGGCGCAACGGGGAGCTGAGGGCATGGACTACAAGGCACTGCGCGCGATGGCTGAGGCTGCGACCACGACCGACGAAGCGTTGCAGGCGGCGGCAGATGCCGCGCTGGAGTCGGGGGACATCACATCCGACGAGCACGCGGACATCGAGAATCTGATCGAGATGGCCGCCGAGGGGCGGGAACGTGACGCGCGGCGGTAAGCGCGCTGGGGCCGGCCGGAAGGCGTTCAAGCCTCCGGCCGAGGTCCGTTCGGTCAACGTAACAGTGCGCGTGACGCCTGCAGAGCGCGAGCGTCTGCGTGAGATCGAGACGCAGGGGCGCAGCGTGCGCGAGGTGCTCGTAGCTGGCATGGACGCGCTCGCGAGGCACGAATCCTGCTGACGCGCCGCCGCGGAAGGATGGCGCGCATGCAAACCGAGCGATTGATCACGGTGGATACACACGCAGCGTTGGTGATGGAGTTGGGGCGGCGGCAAGTTGCGAGCGCGTGGTGGATGAGGCTCAGGGAGGGTCGCCACGGCCTCGAGGCGGTCACGATGGACGGCGACATGCTCCGGCTCGAGTTGCGCGAGGAAGAGCCTCCTGCGATCGCTGAGGCGGCGGAGTAGGTCTTCAGCCATGGGGCCGCCCGATGGTGCGGTCGCGCGGGTCGAAGCCGGGTGGAGGCGCCGGGGCTTTGCTCGGCTGCCAGCCCTCGGTGACGCGCTGGAAGCCGGTGCGTGGGTCGCGTGCGTTGGCCTCGCGGTCACGCTCGCGGCTGCAGGTCAGGCACCACGAGTGCTTGCGCTGGTGGATGGTGCCGCAGCGAGAGCACTCGCGCGCTGCACGCAAGGTCGGTGCGCGGGACATCACCACCACTCGCACTTGGCTTGAGACCACGAGAGGTGCTGGGGGTGCTTCACGAGCTCGAGCACTACGAAGTCCGTCATGGCCCCGTGGTCGCCGCCGAAGTCGGGCCGCTCGGTCAGGAACGCGATGCGCGTCGGGCGGACCTTGGTCCACAGCTCACGCTTGCGCGCTTTGCCGTGGAGGATTTGCGAGCGGAAGATGCCGACCACCCGCGGCGCGAACTTCAGCGCGTGCAGGATGAACGCGACGTCGAGCCCGTTCTCGTAGGGCGGGTTCATCACGCACAGATCGAACTCTGGCCACTCGCCGAGCTGGTACTCGAGGAAGTCATCGCCCACCCATGCGACGCATTCGAGCGCTCGCAGTTCATCGGCGTATCGCATGTCGATCTCGACCGCGTACACGTCCGCCCCCGCAGCCACGAGCGGCCGAACGAGTGCACCGTTGCCGGCGCTTGGTTCGAGCACGCGCGCTCCGAGGCGTTCCATCGCGCGACCCTCGAACGCCCACTCGACCACGCGCTGTGCGAGCTCGGGCGGCGAAAACCACTGACTTTTGGACACGTCGCGATTCGTGCCCGGGATGAGTTCGATCTGGGTCATGCGAACCTCACGCGCACGCCGTACTCGTGCTGCTGGTACTGCTCGTACTTGAACGCGAGGCCCGAGCGCGCCGAGTCGTCCGCCGCACCGAGCCACACGCACGCCTCGTCGCGGAAGCTCTTGAACGCCGCTTGCAACCCGTCCGAGTCGAGCGGGCGCGGTGCGTACCGGATGAACGTGATCTCACGCACGAGCAGCGGCGGAGTCGCGTCGGCGACAGCGATCGCGAACTTCGCGCGCTGACGCTTGCGCTCGCCGGCGCGAACCTGCCAGCGGCCCCAGCTGCTGTTGAGCGGGTTGGTGATGCGCATCCCGATGTCGACGCACAGCCGACCGTCGCGATCGGTGTGCGAGCGCGTTCGGATGAAGTCGCGCTTCACTCGCTTCTTTGGTTTCACCTCGGTCACCTGCATCACGCCCCCTCCCTTTCCTACCGCTCTTGGCTGCATCCGTTGCACTGCTGTTCCCACGTACGCGGCTTGAGCTCGATCAGTTTCAGCCCGTGGCTCGTCTCGCGACCGCAGCGGTAGCAATGCTCGGCGCGCACGATGCGCATGCCGAGTTGGAGCGAGCTGGACGGCAGCAGCGACGTGTACATGTTCGTCTCGAAACGAACGTCACGGCCCGGGGCGGTTTCTGATTTGCCTGGGCGGCTATCGGGCTTGTGCCCCGAGCCGTGACGATCCGACGTGGGCGACACCGGAACTATTTCCGTCGAAGCACCCACGCCCAGACTCTGTTGCGCTTCGCTCACTCGGCGCCCTCGCGCTCGCTCACGGCTGCGCCATCTCGCGAAGTATCTGCGGCACCGTCGGCGGGCCGTTCGGGCAAGAGCAGCGCGATAGCCCGCGCCAACACGTCGCACAGCGCTTCTGGCGCTCCACCGCGGGTACCTGCTGCTGTTTGACAAACTCGGTCCATGGCATGCCGTCCTCGCACTCAGTAGTCATTTCCGGCCGCAGCCACTGGCTGCAGCATGGGTTGCACGCCGACGATCGAGCCAGCTTGCGATCGCTGCACCTGGAAGCGCGGGCGCGCGCTCGACCACTTGATCTTGGCGATCTTGCCCAGCGTGAGGCTGTTGTCCTTGTCGCCGTTCTTCCAGAGCAAGGCGATGACCTCGGACATGTTCTCGATGTCGCCCGACTCCTTCAGGTCGTTGAAGAAGATCTCGCCGAACGGCTTTTCCTTGGACGGCCGCGACACTTGCGAGCCGAGCACCGTGGTCACGCCGAGCTCCTGCCCCTGCGCCTTGATGCGCGATGCGGCGTTCGAGATGAACTCGGCTCGCTTGGTCTTCTGCGGGTCCGCGATCGCCTGCAGGTAGTCCACGTAAACCACCTGGCAGCCGTGTTTGCGCACGAGGTGGCGCATCGCGCGGAGCACGTCGCGCAGCGGGCGCCCGAGCTCGAAGGCGAAGTGTAGCGGAAGGTCCGCTGCCGTGCGTGACGCCGTGTCCGCGTCGATGTCGGTCACGCCGTCGATCGTGCGGTCGATGATGTGCGCGAAGACGCGCTCGCCCCACACGGTCTCTGCGTCCTCGCACGACACGATCCCAACGGGAACGCCGCGACGCGCCTGATTCAGCGCCATCGCGAGCATGAGCGAGCTCTTCCCTGCCCCGGTCGTGCCGCCGATCACCGTCAGCGTCTTCGCGCGTAGGTTCGTGATCGCGCGGTCGAGCATCACAAAGCCCGTGCGCCTGTGGCCGGTCTCGGTGCGCGAGCGTCGCTCCTCGTCGACGGCGGCCCATACGACCTCATGCGATCCGAGGTACTCGCTCGAGCGCTGCTCGGTCTGCTCGCTGGTCACGTTGAGCACGTGCTCGTCGGCAGCCTCCTCCTCGCCCCGAGCGAGGGCTGCAGCGGCGCGCGTCAGGGTCTCGTACTTCCGCCGCCGGCGGGCGAGAGCCCGGAGGTGATCGGCCAGCGGGCCGGCTTTCTGCTCGAGCTCGCCAGGCTGCGCGAGCACGCGGTCGATCTCGTCGGCGAGCTGCGGCGCAGCGAGCTTGAGCTCGGCCTTCCAAACCACCTGCTTGGCGTCGACGCGAGCCCACACGAGCTCAGCGAGCGCGCGCAGACGGTCGCTGAAGAAGTCGGACGGCTCGAGGCGCGCTTCGGCGTCCTGCATGTGGTCGAACTGCGGTCGCGTCTCCACGCCGATGCAGCTCCGGAGGTAGAGCGCTTCGGAGGCGACGTCGGTGCACGGGACTTGGTTCTTCACGAGGCGGCCTCCAGCGATCGAGTTGCGTGGTGCGCGAAGTCGCGAACGAAGAACTCCAGGACGAGTCCCTTCGCTTGCTGCTTGGAGTCACGCAGGAAAGACAGCGCTGTCGCTTCGAAGACCGCGCGTTGTCCCACGCCTGTCCGCTGTGACTCCGCGCGGACAAGTTCGGCGAGCTTTCGGAACTGCGGCGCGTCGGTGCTGACGATCCGCTGTTCGTCGTAAATACGCGGGTTTCTCGAGCCTTCCTGCTCTGCGTTGAAGAGGGCTTGGTAGTGCCTGCCGAGGCGAATCCAGGCTGTCTCGGCCTCTTGGATCTTCGCTGGCTCTCGAAAACTCGGGCGCGCGCTCTCTCTCTCTTCTGAATTGGGAGAGGGAGAGGGAGAGGGACCGTTGGATTCCGCCGGGAGTCCGCGCGGACTCCGCTCGGACTCTTTTCGGAGTCGCTTCGGCTTCGCTTGGGAAGCTCTGCCCTTCGCTTTCCGGTCGGCGTCCGCCTTCCGCTTGGCGAGGATCGACTCCCTGCTTGGGTTGCGATCGAGCCAGTCGTGGAACTGCCAGCCGGCCTCGGTCTCGATCCACAGGCCTGCGGTCACGAGCTCTTGGGCGAGCTCTGCATCGGCTCCCCAGGAACGCGGCAGCGAGCGCGGCACAGCGCCGTCCGTCAGGTGATCGCCGCACCACGAGCCGGCCTTCGCCCACAGCCCTGCAGCAGCGAGCGAGATGCCGACCACCTTCGGGTGCGAGTGCCACTTGTCGTCGATGACAAACCAGCTCATGGGTGCCTCGAATAAGGAAAATGGCGAGGCCGGCCCCTCCGGGGGGATGGTCGGGGCCGGCCGTCAACCACGGGTCCGCGCTGCTTTCGGTCCTAGGTCACGAACCCGAGTCGGACACGATGCGTAAGCCAACGCGGCTGAGGCTTGCGCATCGGACCCGACTCCGAATCGCGACCGGATCAGAAGTGATTGCAATCTGTACGCAATTGATAGCTTGCGTTCGCTGTGCGTATGTGTAAGCGATAGCCGCATGGATTACGCGGCCTTGGTGGAACCACACAGCTCATCGATCGTCGTTTTGAATACGCGTGCGAGCTTCTGCAGCGTGGCGAGTGACGGCATCGCTACGCCGCGCTCGTACCGAGACACGCACGTATTGGTGAGCCCCAACTCCCGAGCCAGCTGGTCTTGCGTGAGGCCGAGCCGCAGGCGCTCCGTCTTGACCCGTCGCTGAAAGTTCATGGATTCAATACTAGTAGTAAACCACCAGCTGTCAAGAGCCAGTAGCATGCAGCAATCGTTTTCCGTGCTCGAACCGATTACGCCTCTGACCGTGGACGGATCGATCGGAGCCCGCATACGGGCACGCAGGAAGGCGCTCAAGCTCACCCAGGACCAGCTAGGCGACCTCGTAGGTATCCCTGGAGATGTCGTCAGCAAGCACGAGCGGGGCGAGCTCGGCGTCGGCGCGAAGCGGTTGCTCGCGTACGCCCGGGCGCTCGAAACGACCGCAGAGTGGTTGTCCGGGGATGCTGGCGAGCCGCAGAAGCCCGGCCCGAAGCCCGGTCAGCTACGCGCGGTCTCGGGCGGCGTTCCGCGCGCCCTGGTCGCGTTGCTGAACGACGGTCGCTGCAACCCAGTCACTGAGCCGGAGATCGACTATTTGACGAGGTACCTGGAGGAAGGCCGCTCACAAGAGCTGATCGATCTCGAGATTCACCTGCTCGCGCACCGAGCCGAGCGCGAGCAGACCGATGAAGCCGTCATGGCTTTCCACGCCGCGATCAAGCGCAAGCGCAAAGAGGCGAAGCGACGGGCGTCGGAGGGAGTCAGCGCCCCGGCGGAGGCTACAAAGCCCGAAATGAGCCGGTGATCGTGACGTCCGAGCGCCGAGCGCGGCGCGACGCGAAGACGTCGCCCTTGCGCGCTCCGATCAGCGCGAAGCTCGCGTGTGGATGCTCTCGCACCAGCGTCGCGAAGTTGGCGTTTGCGTCGAACTGCCGCCGCGGAAGCATGAGAGCACGCGCTAGCCTGGCGATGTTGGTCTGCGAGGCGTACACGCCGTTGCGCATGAGCGCCTCACGCGCAACGCAGCGGATCACGTACTCCTGCTGCTCGCAGTGACCAACGCGCGCGTTGAAGCGAATCTCCCCCCCGACAAAACCCTCGTCGTATGGCCCCACCGGCCGCAACGAAAGGCCATACTCGTCGGCCATTACGAATGCGTCGATCGGTGCGCAAAAGCCGGACTCCCCTAAGATCTTGTCAGCCAACTTCTCAAGCTGTTCAGATGGCATGACCGGAATGTGTACGAGGTTGGACAACTTGTCGCTGTAGTATTCGTAGCAACCAGTTGGCCACACCCTGCCTGACTAGCCGCTAGTACTGTTCCCATGGGTTATGGCGCCTCTGCGGGGTTTCACGTTCTGCGAGTCGGTCGCGTTCCTCGTGCGCGTCGTTGCAGCTCGAGACGACGCTGAAGCCGTAGATCGTGCTGACGGCGAACACACCTAGCCATGCGAGTCCCACCCCCACATAGAGCGGATCGGGGTCGGCCACGGCGTTGGCGTAGTAACCGACCGTCACGCCCTGGATAGCCGTGCCTATCGCATCGAGGGCTGGCGCGGCTCTGCCGGTTGTGCAGTTCAGCGTCGTGTACGCCGTCACCCGCTCTGGTGGCGAGCTCACGAACAGCAGCGAACAACCCGACAAGCAGCAGCACAAGATGGCCGTAAGGAAGCGCATAACCCCTCCAAGATCTCTTGGATGCCACTTCTCGCCTTCTGCGGTGAAAAAATCACGCGCACTTCGCAACTAGCACTTGACTGCTAGTCGCAAACGCCTAAGCTGGGTCGTGTTGGGAACGCAACACGGACCTGGGGAGGCGGCGATGGGACTCGGCGAAATGATTCCGGCGAACGACGCAGACGCGTCGAGCGCGCACGAGCTTCGGGGCGAGCGCGAGGAGCGTGAGGCGGAGCAAGCGGCGGACGAGCACGAGTGGCGCTCGTTGATGACGATGAAGATGATCCCTCACGGGGTCTCGCAGCTCGAGGACATGGCGCAGCGCATGGAGCGCGCGCGCGTGCTCGTGCACGAAGCGATGAACGCCGCCGAGAGCGGCTACCCGCTGCTGCGCCAAGACCTGTTGCTCACACAGGCGCTCGCCGAGCTCGGCTGCGCGGGCTGCGGCGAACGCATCAATCCGCGCGAGATGGCGGAGGTGACGTTCACCCGCAAGCATGGCGTGCACCTGCGTGGTCAGTGCTTCGAGCGCGCGCAAGCGAAGGGCTTGGTGCGGTCGTGAGCACGCGCAGGCACATGGAACTGATGTTCTTGGACGTCCACGACATCGCGGACGCGGTCGTCCCCGAGGACGGACTCGGTAGTTACTACATCTGGACCGCGTGCGTTCGCTACGCCAACAGCCGACTGCTGTTGGCCGAGCTCAACGCCGAACCGGGCGACGAACTGTGAAGCGCGTCACGCTCGAAGACGTCGCGCGCGAGTACCTGCGCGACCAGGGCTGCGACCTGCGAGACACGCTGCTGCTCTCGCACTTCGTGAACAAGGCGAAGCACGCGCTCGCAGAGCCGCAGGCAGACAACGTCGAGGAGTTGGGTGTGGTCGACCGAGAGAAAGGGATGAGGCTGGTACGTGGGTGACAAGAACATCGAGATTTTCGCGTTGATCGAGCAGCGCAAGCTGGAGCTCGAGAAGCAGCTCGCCGAGCAGATCGAGGTCCGCGAAGCGGCGAACAAGCGCATCGCTGAGATCCGCGCGGAGATCGAAGATCTCCCAGTGCGCCGCACGCGCCGGCCGCGCAAGCAGGCAGAGGAGAAGGGCGATGAGTGACGCCATCATCGCCACCGTCGAGCAGCCACGCGCGCTCGCACCCGTGATCGCAGAGAGCAAGCTCGAGCTCCTGCGCGACACGTACGCGAAGGGTGCGACCCCGCAAGAGTTCGACCTGTTCGTCGACGTATGCAACCGCCTGCGGCTCGACCCGTTCGCGCGGCAGATCTACGCGGTGAAGCGCTGGAACTCCGACCTGAAGCGCCAGGAGATGACGCCGCAGGTCTCGATCGACGGCATGCGGCTCACGGCCGAGCGCACCGGCAAGTACGCCGGCCAGGCGCCCCCGGAGTGGTGCGGAGCCGATGGCGTCTGGAAAGACGTGTGGCTCAGCGACAAGCCGCCGATGGCGGCGCGCGTGGCCGTCTACCGCAAGGACTTCGCCCAGCCGATGTACGGCACGGCGCTCTACAGCGAATACGTCCAGACGACCAAAGAGGGCAACCCGACGAAGTTCTGGCGAACCATGCCGGCGAACCAGCTCGCAAAATGCGCTGAGTCGCTCGCGCTCCGGAAGGCATTTCCGAACGAGCTCAGCGGCGTGTACTCGGTCGACGAGCTCGCCCAGGCCGACAACGAGCGGCCGCAAGTCCACGCGAGGCAGGAACACAAGCGGCTGCCGCCGCCAGCTGCCACGACGAGCGACGACCGCCCGAAGTTCAGCGTGGCGTTCCCCAACACGTCGTGGAACGGCCTGCCGATGGAGGATGCGAACCACTCCGTGCTCGAGGAGTACATGGACTGGTGTCGCGGCATCGAGGACACCGAGAAGCTCAAGAAGGGCGTGCGCGAGAACGCCAAGGCTTCGCGCGAGAAGGCTGAGGAAGTCTTCGAGCGGCTGATGCAGCGCGAGGTCGACAAGGCGCAGGCGGCAGCACAGCCCGCGTCAGACGCGGTCGCCGAAGCACTCGAGAAGGATGTCGAGCGCTCGCGTCCGCCGGCCGAGGATACGCAGGACAACATTCCTTACTGAGGTGAGCCATGAAGGTTTACAAGATCGAGGACGGTGAGACGCACTTCGTAGTCGCGGACTCAGAGGACGATGCGATAGCGGTGATGGCTTCGAGTGGTGTCTGTGAAGCGGAGTCGCCGGACGCGTACAGACGCGACTACGACCCGATCGTGGAGCGACTGGCCGACGACTACATGATCGGCATTCGCAATGATGACGCCGGCACCAAGGAGCGGCGGACGGCGCTGGCATGGACTGCCGAGGGGCGCGGCTACCTCTGCGGGACCTGTTGGTGAAGCCATGCAGCACTTCGCACTCTGGCTGATCACGACGCTGAACATCGCGATCGCTCTCGTTCTGTACGTCCGCTGTTACCACTGAGGTGCTGTCATGTCGATCGATAGAGAATCGCTGTACACGCCGGAAGAGCGCAGTGAGATTCGCCGCCTCCACGAGATGGGGCGCCTCAACGAGCAGGAGAGCGCCGACCGCCAGCGCGACGAGCGCAACACCAACTGGGTTCTGCTCGCCGTGATGTTGGGCACGCTGTACGTGATCGCGAGGATGCTGTGATGGAGAGGCCAACGCAAGAGCAGGTGGACCAAGCGCTACGGTACGCCGCGGACGACGAGCGCGATGGGACGTTCAGCATCACGCACTCGGAGTCGATGTGGCTCGCGCGCGAGGTGCGTGCGCTGCGGGAGGAGCGCGACTCGTGGCAGCAGGCGCACGTGGAGCTGACAAAGCTGCTCGGCGACACGCAGGGTTTGTTGCGGGACGTCGAGCGCGATCGGGATTGGGCGGCAGCGTGCAGCAAGGCTCTACAGGAGAGCCAGGAGCGGTTAGCGATCGAGCTGCGCGAGTGCCAGCGACACCGCGACATCGCACGCGAGGCCAGCGAGGCGGCCGAACTGCGGATCGTGGAGCTGCGGGCGGAGCTGGCGCAGGAGCGCGAATCGACCGCGGTCATGTGGGGCTGCGACGTGTCCGCGCTCAAGAAGGCGACCGACGTCGTTCTGAAGGCTTGGAGCGACTTCACCTCGCAAGAGATGTACGGCGAGATGCTGCGCGACGGGATGGACGCTGTCGACTTCGACAACTGGGAAGAGGCTCACGACGAGCTGCGGAAAGCGCGAGGTGAGTCGTGAAACCGCTCAACATCAAGAGCACGCGGCCGAGTCGCGCGCAGCTCGAGGCGGCGATCGACGCGACCGGACGCGTGTACGCGTTCAGCGCCGAAGAGTGGCGCGTGTACGCCTGCAGACTCGCCGCCGAACTCCTCGCCCTGCAGCACGGCATGGAGGAGCTGGAACGCAAGTGGCGTGAAGCTGGCTCACGTCGGTCGACGAACGACTACGACAACTGCGCCGACGAACTCCAGAAGCTGCGGGAGGGTGACCATGGCTGACGCCACCTACGTCGAATCGCAGGAAATCAAGCTGCGAGCCGACATCCACATCGAGCACGCGGACCAAACCGCCAACCGGGCCGGCCCGAGCTTCTACAAGCGGGGTAAGACGCGTGACCTAATCAACGAGATCAAGCGTCTGCGGGACGGCATGGAGGAGCTGGAGCGGATGTGGCGCCAGGAAGCCGGCCCGCGTCATGACCCGACGCGCAGCGATCTGGACTGCGCCGACGAGCTGCAGAAGCTGCGGGAGGGGACATGAGCGCAGCTCGGCTCACGTCGTTCGAGCGGAGAATCCTGCGCGCAGCTGAGCGCTACTACGGTGGGAACGACACGCTCGGAGACTACGAGACCGAGCTGCAGGACGTCGCGAGGGACATCATGCAGAAGCACAGCAAGAACAAGCACGCGTTGGGCAACTTGGCGTACGAGCAAGAACTGTCTGACGAGTTGTGGGAGGGGACGTGAGCGGCTCCAGCACGTGCCGTAGCTGCCAGCGACCGATCGTTTGGGCCAAGACCACGAACGGCAAGAACATGTGCGTCGATCCAGACCCGAGCGAGCGAGGAAACCTCGTGCTCGAGGCGAAGGGGATGGACGCGGGTCGCCCGGCATTCACGGTGCGCCACGCGCGCGACGACGATGCCGCAGACGTGAAGCGCTACGTCTCGCACTTCGTGACGTGCCCAGACGCAAAACACTTCCGGAGGCCGCGGTGATCGAGTCCGTCGAAACGCTGTGGTGGCTGCTGGTCGCACATGCCCTGTGCGACTTCCCGCTGCAGAACGACTACCTCGCGCGTGCCAAGAGCGCTTGGGGCGGGCATGCGGAGTGGCCGTTCGCACTCGCTGCGCACGGCCTCATCCAAGGCGGCGGCGTCGCGCTCGTGACCGGCAGCATCGTGCTCGGACTGCTGGAGCTCGCGGCGCACGTCGTCATCGATCACGTGAAGTGTGCGAAGCGAATCAGCTACGCGACCGACCAGGCGCTGCACGTCGCGTGCAAGCTCGTGTGGCTGGCATTCGTTGGAGTGGTGCCATGAAACGGTGGGGCGTCTCCATTCCGATCACAGGCCATCTCTGGTTCGAGGTCGAAGCCGACTCCGAGGAGCAGGCGATCGAGCGCGCATGGGAACGCTATGGCGAAGGCAGCCACGGCGACGAAGAACCTTACTGGGAAGCGCTCGAGCGCGTCACCGAGGGCAACGTGACGCACGCCGAGTTGAACGAGCAGGAAGCGCAGGAGCTCAAGTGAGCATCGCCAGGCAGCTGATCACCGTGCGCGAAGTGCAGGCAGTCACTGCGCTTTCACGCAGCGCCGCGTACGAGCTCATGGACCGGCTCGGCGCCGTGAAGCTCGGCCGCGCCACGAGATTGCCAAAGCACCGACTCGACAACTACCTTCGCTCGCTTATCGAGGGCACATGGACGTCTACTCGAGAAAACTCCGCACCGGTGATCGATACTGGTACGTCAAAGCCCACTACTGGGCCGATGGAAAGCGCCAGGAGAAGCGACGAAGCACCGGCATCCGAGACGACGGCACCACCAAGTCCCGACGCACAGCTGAAATCGTCGGACGCGACATCGAGCAATCTCTTGCGCTTGGCAAGAATCGCGTCGCTCACCCGACGACCATCGAGCAAGCGTTCGAAGCGCTGATCCGCAAGAAGTCGCTTGCGGGGCGGGCGCAGGCGACCCTCGACATCGTGCTCGACAAGGCGAAGCCGCTGTTCGAGTTTTTCGGATCGAAGACGGCAATCGAGCGCTGCACCGACATCGACGGCTACGTGAAGGTGGCTCTGGCAACGCGCGCCTCGCCGACCGTGAAGCGAGAGCTTCGTGAACTCGCCCTTGCGTTCCGGGCCGCTGGCGTCGAACCGCCCAAGATGCCCGAGCTGTCGGACGGCGTGCCGAAAGAGCGGTTCCTCACACGCTCGGAACAGCTGCAGCTGTTGGCGGCTACCCCAGCGAACCGCCGGGACTACGTCGTCATGTACCTTCACCTCGGACTGTCTCGAGCCGAGCTCTATAAGATCACGCCCGATGATTGTAACTGGGAGCTTCGCGAAGTGCGTGTGCGCGGGACCAAGGTGAAAACCGACGAGCGCGGCGGCCGCGATCGGCCACTACCGATGAGCCCCGAGGTCTACGAGATCCTGTGGGCGCGCCGCGCGTGCTCGCCGATGTTTGCCCGCTGGGGGAACTACGATCGCGAGCTCCGCCAATACGCGGCGCGAGCCGGCTTCGGGCCGGTCAAGGTTGTGAAGCAGAAGTGGCGCACCTACCGGCTGGCCGAGCTTTCGCTGAACGACCTGCGTAGGACGTTCGCGACGCAGCTGGCGGCGGCCGGCGTGCCGATTCTGCACCTGATGCACCTGATGGGCCACAAGAGCACGAAGATGCTGGAGCGGGTCTACGCCCGGGTCGGGCAGGGCGAGCACATGCACGAGGCGATCGCCAAGCTGGCGCCGCTTCGGAAGCGCGAGCAGGCAAAGAAGGAGGCGTGATGGCAAAGTACGAGTTCACCTACGACGACGACACGCGCGCGATCAGCGCTTCGGGGGTCGTGGTCGGTGAGATTTGGAAGATCATCCAAGGCGAGCGCGATCGCCAAGAGCGCTGGCACCGCACCTACAACGCGGTGCTGGGCGGGCTCTGCAGCAACCGCGGGGACCGCCATGGCTTCATCGAAGACGCGGACGAGATGCTCTCCGAGCTGGAGAGGCTCGCGGCCGAGTCCGCCGACGCACGACACGGTCCGCTCGAGTCGTGTGCTCCATGTGTGCCGGAAACTGCGATCACTGCGGGGTCTGCGGACACGGTTTCAGGCTCGAATGACGACAAAAACGGCTGAAAATGCAGTGGGCGGGACAGGGATCGAACCTGCGACGTACGCCGTGTAAAGGCGCGAGCCCTGACCGAAAGCGCAGTAGAGTCGCGAAGCTGAGGTACCACGGATCGGCGTGTGCTGTCCGTGTGCTTGAGAGGGAGAGTGGGGCATGGGAGTCGACGAACTGATGCGCCTCCGCGAGGCAGCGCTCGAAGCCGAGCACGGCGGCTCGACGTCGCGCAACAGGCTGATGCCGCCGAGCGAGTGGCGGCTCGGTAAGCCTGGCGATCCGGCTACGTGCGAGCCGTTCACGGTCATGTGGAACGGCACCGGGCAGGCGGTCGTCTCGACGATCCGACGGCCGGTCGGCGAGTACTTCCTCGCGATGCACCAGCAGCTACCGGCGGTCGCCGAGCTCGTGAAGGCGGCGCGGGCTGTCTACACGATCCATCCGACGCCCGAGAGCCAATGGCAGGAGAAGGCGCTCGTGGCGCTCCGCGAAGCCCTGAAGCCTTTCGAGGAGCCATGAGTGACGAGATCGACGCGGCGTTGAAGCCGGGTAGCGACTTCTGGAAGTGGTTCGACGAGATGCACGCCGCCGAGCAGGCGAAGATGGGCGCGCGGGTCGAGGCGGTCGAGGAGATGCGCCGGGGAGTCCTGCTGGCGCTGGGCAAGCAGGCGCCCGAGGTCGCCGCGCTCGTGAAGGCGGCGCGGACCGCGCATGAGCGACTCGTGTACGAGCTCCGCGGGAGCGGGAGCGTCGATTCACACGACGCGGCCCGTCAGCTGCGCGAAGCCCTGAAGCCGTTCGAGGAGCCATGAGCGACGAGTGGGCCAAGGTTCGGAAGCGTGTCGACGACCTGTCGTGTCAGTGCCACGACGACTACAACGACCCGTGGAAGTTCGAGAACCTGGTGACCGAGCTCGTGATGGCCGCCCGCAAGCTGTCCAAGCGAGCTGAGCGCGATGTGTCCGACACCGTGGCGTACACCACCAACCAGCTGCTCGCCGAGTTGGACAAGGCGCTCGAACCGTTCGAGGGGGAGTGATGCTCGACTGGGCGCAGCTCGACAAGAGCGACCTGTGCGAGCGGTGCGGGCACCGCCGCGATGAGCACGACTGGGGCGGCCGGCACCAGTGTCTCGCCGGCTACGTGCACGAGGAGTCGGAGGGTTGCCCCTGCACGGAGTTCGCGGGGCCTCCGAAGGACGACGACGAGTGATTGCATTCTGATATCACTTGTATAGACTCTGCGAGCACTCTAACCGGAGGCTTGCAGATGACCGTTACGGCTCCCGTTCTCATCCTCGTCGCGCTCGCGTTCTTCTTCCTCACGCTCGGGCAGGACCCGAACAAGAAGCACGGAGTGTTCGCGGCGCTCTGCATCGTGCTCGCGGCGTGCGTCTTCTTCTACGCCGCCGAGGCCGGATCAGTCCTCGCCCGCCTCGGCCGGGAGTAGCCATGTGCACCGGCATCGAGCGCAGCGCTCCTATACCCAATCTCCTGCAGCGGATTGACCCCGTGGTCGGCTGTTCCTCCTCCGTGCAGGTCTTCACCAGCTGTCAAGCGTTGGTGGACAGGGGGGTGGTGTCCACCAGCCTCGCGCACCCCGCGGCGCAGGTCGCATGCGTGATCCTCTCGCTCACGGCCAAGCTCTCGCTCCTGCTCGTGGGGAGCGCGCTGGTGGTCGTCGGGGCGATTGCCAACGTGATCGGCCCCGCACTCATGGCTGCCGGCCGGGCCGCCTTCGAGGCGTCCGGGAGTGTCGGAGGTGATTGCTGATGGGCACCCGACCCACGACGCACGTCTGGGAAGAGACGCCGGCCGTGAAAGCTGGCGACACGATCAAGCTGATCGACAAGCTGACGCCGGAGGAGAGGGCGGCGGTCCGGAAGATCCGCGACCTCGGCGAGACCAAGGTGCTCGACATCAAGGCGCAGCTCCTCGAGGAGGCGGCTACCGCGGCGCGCGCGCACGCAAACGCGTCCAAGCTGATCGACAACAACTCCTGGCTCGAGGCCACCCACGACTACGAACCGCGTCACGTGTGGCCGGGGTGGGCGATCGCGTGTGCAGTCGCGTTCCTCGCAGTCGCAGTGTTCGCGCTGGCGGTCCGGGGAGGGCACCGCTCTACCCTTCTACCGAGTGCGAGCGCAGAAGCCCCTCTCGAGACCCCGGGGGAGCCAGTTGAAGCGCCTTCCACCCGGAAGGGTGGGGTAGCACCCTCCTCCGCTAGCAAAGTGATATCAAGGTGAAAGCAATGGGCATCCTCGAACAGATGAGGCTCGCGCGCGCGCACCCGTTCGCCAGCCTGTTGGGAGCGGCGCTCGGCGGGTTCGTCCCGGTGGCGGCGTATACGATCGTGCACCACGAGCTGCGGGTCGCCGGTCAGCTCGATCTCTGGCGGCCGATCGCGGTGGTGCTGCTCGCCTGCCTGGCGTTCAGCGTCCGCACGGTCTGGCAGTGGGGCGTGCAGTCTTTCCGCGAGCGGGCAAAGGCGGCGTGCTTGGTGGTGGCTGTCGAGGGCGTGATGGTCTTTTCTGATACATCCGCCCTCGCTGTGATTGCACTTGTTTATCTGGTTGGGATAAATGCGATAGCTACAGCATGCACACTGATCGCCGAGGATACCCCCCAGCCGCAGCAAGCCGAGCCCCTGCCCGTACCCGAGCTGCCCGAGCTGCCAAGGGGAAAAGCGGTCGGCCGGATCGCCGCGCGGGTGAGGCCGGCATGAAGTCTCAAATCCTCCTCCGGCTCGACGTGGAGACCGAAGACAGGCTGAACGTCCTAGTGGACTTGATGGCTGCGAACCCCGAGCTCTCGGGGGTCAAGGTGACCAAGTCGCTGGTGCACCGGAAGGTGCTACTCGCCGGCCTCGAGGCGCTCGAAGCGCATTACGCGCTCGCGCCGAAGAAGCGCTGATGCGGATCGTGAATCGCGACGAGTTCATGAGGCTTCCACCGGGAACGGTGTACGCGGAGTTCGAGCCGTACGTGCTTGGCGAGGTCTGCGTGAAGGGCGAGACGCTCGACCACGGGCCCGACCACCCATACCCGCCGGCGGACTTCTGGCGCGGCGACTTGGCCTCGTTGGACTGGAACGACAGTGACCATCTCACGAAGCTGATGGACGAGGCGCGCACGCAGGACGTACGGCTCGTATTCGGTTGCCCGCAGACGCGCGAGGGCTACGTCGAAGATGGCCAGCTGTACGCCGTCTGGAGTCGAGACGACGTCCGCCGCTGCGCCGAGTACCTGATGAAGCTCGCCGATGGCCAGTAGCGCCCAGACGAGCCCGGGCCCGATGATCAGGGCCACTGCTTTCGGGGCGGCATCTTCTCGGTGGTCTTGTCGTCCCAAGCCTGCGGCGAGTCGTCCACGCGGGCCGGGACGCACATCTCGAGCGTGGCGTGACGCGGCGGCATCGGCGGGCGAGGGTCTTCGACGACGAGCGGCTGCGTCACGTTCCAACGCTCGAAGCTGCGGCCCATCTGCACGGCTTGGCGAATCGCCATGCCGACGATCACCTGCAGTCCGGCGAAGTCGACCTCGCTGATCGCCTTCTCTTTGCGCTGCGCGTTCCACGCGACGATGTCGCGCTTGCAGCGGTCGCTCAGGCCGACCATGCGATCGTTGAGCTTGGCTTCTGCCTTCACGGGCTACCTCCGGCCGAGCGGCGGCGGTGGAAAGGGCGGGGGCGGCACCGAAGCTTCGGCTCGAAGCCTGCTTAGTTCATCACGCATCCGCTTCATCTCGGCGTTCTCGCCGGGACCCGGTGGCACGTTTCCGAGCAGACCCCAGCCGAGGGCCATCAGAGTTCCGAACGCGGTCGGGTCGCTTCGGACCTCGGGATCGAGGACTCCAAGCACGATCACGCCGACGCCCAGCAGCATCTGCAGGGTCCCGCGCAAAGCACCCCAGTCCATGGACGCTCACCCCTTGTTAGCTGTGTGTGTTATGTCACACATCGCCCTACCACGCCAGGCGTTCAGCGGTCTTGCTTCACAGGCCAGCGGTATCCGAGCAAGCGCTCTTTCGGGTAGCTGGCGAAGCACACGGCGTCGCCGCGTTGGTTGCCTCCAAGGGCCAGGATGTCATGGCCGACCTGGTCAGTAAAAAAGGCCGCGTGGCCAGAGTTCTCGTCGGGCGGTCGGCTGAAAACCGCGATGCATCCGAAGCGCGGCTCTTCGAGCGGCAGTCCGTAGGACATGAAGCGCCGGGCCATCGCGTAGCCGGGGTTTGAAAGATCGGCTTGCTCGAGCGTCCAGCAGACGAACGCGGCGCACCAGTTCGTGCTGTCGCGGATCGCCTTCTCCGGCAGCCGCGTCGCTCGCAGGTACTCGAGCACGCGCGGGTTGTCTGCTTTGCCGGGCGCCTCACGCACGCCGATCTCAGCTCGAGCGATGAGCATGTGCTGCGGCCAAGACTCCTCGGGAGGTAAACCGCTTGGGATGTGTTTCATGGGGTGCCGTATTCGACCTCAGAATAGAGGAGCAGCGCGTCGCGCTCGGCGATGGTCGGGACGCTCGGCGCCAGCAAAAACCACTTCATCGATACGTTCGCGTTGTTGATCGTCGTGACGGTTGGGAACGCGCCGCTGAAGCTCGCACCGACCGCAACCATCGTGACCGCGCTCGCGAATGTGGTGAGCCCGGGATTCGCGCTCGCGTCGTTCGCGATCATCACGCCGTCCATTGCGACGACGGTGCCCAGCGTCGCGTCGCAGAAGATCTCCCAGAAGTGCGCATCTGTGTCCTGGATGTCGCCGCTCGCCGCCGTGCCGCCTGTAAATCCGTTCTGCCGGCGAGCCATGAAGAAGTCGTTACCCGCGCCGTCGCTATCGCAGCCGGTGCGGATCTGAGCCTCTGTGCCGCTCGAGCCGCCACGCATCGAGAGGCACATTCGATCCTGTGTGCCCGTCGCGGGTGTCCTGTGCCGCCACGTCCCGCACATGTACGGCCGATCGCCTGCCGAGATCCCGACGCCTGCGAGCGCGATCGCTGACCAGAGGTCTCCCGTGGCGGTCGCCTGCGCAACGAGTGTGTCGTTGAAGAAGCCCGCATCCACCGCGACCGTCGGCGCGTTCACGCCCGCCAGCACGTTCGCGAGGATCTGCGAGATCCACTGCGTTGGATCGCAGTCGAGCTCGGCGTGCCACCAGTCCCCGACTGCAGCCGGCAGCGGCGGAGTAGGGATCACCGGCGGCGGAGTTCCCCCGCCGCCGGACGCTGCGCCGAAGCCTCCACGGCCCGGCCGTCGTGTACCCAGCCGTCGCGACATCACCGCCCCGACGCCATGATGTAGACGTGTCCGCCCGAGCCCTCGCCGAACACCCGATAGTGCGTCGCACCCTTCGGCGCGATCACGTCCTGGTATCCGACTTCGAGGCAGAAGAGAGGATCAGCCACCGTCGGCGCGGCGACGTCTGCGTCGCCGAACACGATGTGCGCGCCGTCTGCGAGCGCGCCGGTCGCGAGCACGCTCACGTACACTGGGAAGTCTGCGGCCGTGCGGAATTGCACGGCCGCGTTCGCACCGGCTGCGTACGCGCTGCGCTGTGGTCCGCCGACGGTCGGCGCCCACCGATCGAGTGCGGATGCGATGTCTGAGTTACTCATGACTCATGTCCTTTCGAACTTCTCCTGGAACGCGACCCAGTTGTTTGGATGCGTTGCGAACGCGCCCGCGAATGCCAAGTCACTGTTCCAATAGCCGTGGTAGACGACGCGGTTTGCGGCTCTCGGTCGCAGTAGCCACTCGCCGATACGACGCACGAGGGTCCCGGTGTTGTAGTTCGTCGCCCACTCCGGCAGCGCGAGGAACTTGTTGTGCAGCCTCGCGAACTCTTCTTGCCAGCGCAGCGAGCAGTTCGCCGCCTGGTACGGGTTTACGTACGAGTCCGACCAGTTGGCGCTGTTGACGTAGACGTCGTTCCCGACGATGTCGACGAACTCATCGCCGGGGTAATACGCGTCCGCGAGTGGCTGATCCCACAGCGGGCACCAGTCGATCAAGACATCGGGCATGCCGCGCCGAATGCGGATCGCGAAGTTGCCGAAGGCCTGCGCGTAGTTCGCCGCGCTCCAACCGATCGCGCTTCGGTCCCACGGATAGCCGCTCGCCTTATTGAACTCCCACCCGATCCGGATGCTGAGAATCCGATCTTTGTACGGGATCAGGTTCGCGACGCACTGGTCATACAGGGCGTTGTAGCCGCCGCTGGCTGCAGTCGCGAGGCTCTGCCCGGCCTGCACGAGCGAGTGCGACAGGATCACCTTCTGTCCCGCGGCAAACTTGTTGTTGAGCTCGAACGTGTTGCTCGTGAGCGTGTTCTCGTCGGTGTACGCGAGGAACGCATCGATCGGCCTTCCGAGCGCAGCCTCAACGCCCGCCTGCAGGCCCATGTCGCTCAGGTACATGCAGAGCAGAGGCTCCTGGCGGAGCGCGCGATTACCTGGTTGCACGGCGTAGGGATCGACGCCTGGACCAGCTGGGCCCTCCGGCCCCTGCGGACCTGCGGGTCCCTCCGGCCCAGCTGGACCTGGCTCGCCCGCGCCGCCGCCAGCTACGCCCTTGAACTCGTTGGTTGTCGAATCGTAGGCCATCACCTGGCCGCTCGAGAACGCGCCGAGCGGCACATCCCGCGGGACGCCTCCGATCGTTGCTCTGAGGGCTGCGCGTTGCATCAGAAGTCGAGCTCTCCCGTGACCATCTGCAGCTTCGGCAGGTAGGTAGTGCGCCACGTCTCATCGCTCTGGCGAAGCTTCGTGAGGAGCGCTTTGACCGCGCCGCTGTCCGGACTCGCGGCGGCGTCAGCGAACTGCTTTTGATAGGGACCAAGCGCCTGCGGCTCGCTCTGCAGCAACTGCATTGCCGCCTGCGGAAGCATGAAGCCTCGCGACGCTTGCTGCCCTTCGTCCCGTCCCGCTTCCTGCGCTGCGATCGCGCCGCCCGCGTCGCCGAAAGCTCCCGCCGGCCCGGCCATGTCGCCGATCCAGTTCGCAGCCTTGCTCGCGCCGCCGAGCACGTTCGCTGCTCCGGCGCGTCCACCCGTCTTGACGGCTGCCGCAGCAACCATGCCCGGAAAGCCGCCGCCAGCTGCACCGATCAGCGAAGGCAGCGACAGAGGCTGGTTACCGAACTCGCGCATCGCGCGCGAGTTCCCGACGCCAGCGATCGTCGCGCTGTTGCCGAGGTTCTCCTGGATCGACTCCCACCGCGGCGCGAGCTCGGGCGACGTGTTCTCGAGCGACTCCACGAGGCCACCGCGGAGCCCGTTGCCAGCGTCGCGCGCCACCTCTTCGTAGAGACCGTCCTCACGCGAGCCGCCGAGCTTGTCCCAGTTGACCGCCTTGTCGTAGCCCTGCCGTGCGCGCAGCGCTTGATCGAACGGCATCTGGTCCCACTCGCTCTTGTTCGCGAGCGCTTCGGCTTCCTGCCGATACTGCGTCACCTGCCGCGCGGAGTCGGCGTCCGGCAGCTGGGATAGCTGCCCGGCTTCGCGCCGCAGCTTGTCGCCGACCGCGCCGGTGTCGACCATCGGCATCCCCTCGGGCCGGCCCGCGAGATCGTCGATGAAGGCGCGCTGATCGCCCTGCCACATCGAGTTCATGCTCGCCGCTTCGTCGCCGATGCCCTCCGGCGTCCACTGCGTCAGGCCATGGTTCTCCATCCACTCGCCGAGCTGCGCGACGCCCTGCTTGCCGCCTTGGTTCTGCGCGAGGCGATCCATCGATCCGCCGTAGAGCCCCGAGCTCGCGACGCGGTTGAGCAAGCCTTGCTCGCGCAGCCACGGGGCCGCCTTCTCGCCCACCCAGCTGGCCGCACCGCTCGCGCCCGCGCCGAGTGCACCACCCGCACCGCCGAGCGCTGCGCCCGCCCCAGCGCCTTGCAGCGCGCCTTCGAGGCGATCGCCGTCGTCGGCGTACCCCGCGCCGGCCAAGCCGCCCTCGAGAGCGCCCGTCGCCGCTGCGCCCCGGATTCCATGCCCGATGCCGCCGGTAGCGGCAGCCATGCCGAGGCCGCCCGCCACGTCGCCTGCGAGCGACCAGCCGGGAGAGCGCTCCTGTGCGAGCTGCTGGCGATCCCGTACCGCTTGCCCGCGCTGCTCGCCCGCCAGTGCCCCGACGATCTCGTCGCCGTAGCCGAACGTCGCCGACTGCGCGGCGCGCTGTCCGAAGTCGCTGCCGCCTTCGAGCACGCTTTCCCACAGCCCGGCCTCGGGGTCGTGCTGCGTGCCCCACTTCGCCGCGCCCGCGCTCGAGCTCTGCTGCAGCGGCACCTGCGCCGGCCCCGACCACGGCTTGAACGCGGACTGCTCGGCAGCCGCGCGCTCCGCGTCGAGACCTTCGAGCGTGACGCCCACCTGCGGGTAGCCGCCGCCCAGAGCTGCGTTGAGCTCGTCGTCGAACGAGCTACCGCCGCCGCCGAGCGCCTGCTGCAGCTCTTCGTCGAAACCCGGCATCAGGGCACCTGCCATCCCGGCTTGCCGCGCAGCTGCTGCGCCTGCTCGGGCGTCACCATGCCGCGCTGCCCGCTCGGCGAGACGACCGGCACCATGCCGCCGCCGCCCGCTGCCGGCATGTTCACGGCGCCCGGAGCGCCGCCCCCTGTCGGACCCAGCCGGATCGGCCCCGCGCCGCCTGGAGCCGGAGCGGGGCCGAGCGCCCAGTCCGCATCGCCGCCGAGCACCGACCGCGCCTCATTCTCGCGCCCGGCGCTCTGCTGCTTCATCTCGGTCTGCAGCCAGCGCTTCGTCGCCGCCCACGCGATCTTGAACTGCTGCTCGGTCGCGCCGGTGCCGCCCGCCACGAAGCCGGCGATCTTCTCGAACTCGGGCGGCGGGATGGCCGCGCCGGATCGCACGCGCGCCACGAGGTCGGTCATGTTGCTGACCGCGTTGCGCACCGCGAGATCGTCCTCGTTCGACAGCTTGCCGCTCTTGAACGAGTCCCACATGCCGACGCCGGGCTGGTCGCCCGGGTACTTCGCCATCACGGAGTCGAGGTTCTTGCCGATCGTGACGAGCGGCCGCGTCTTCTCGGTCTCGTCGCGGAACTTGTTCATCTTCGACTGCGAGCGCTGCTCGCGCCGCGACTCGCCCGCGCCGGTGGCTGCTTCGCGCGCGCCGGCCTGCTCGCCCGCGAGCGTCGCCTTCTCGTCCATCGTGGCTTGAGCCGTCTGCTCGGCTCGCGCGACCGCGGCTGGCGTTTGCTGCTCGAACTCGGTCGCCTTCGCTCGGCCCGTCTGCTCAGCGAGCGCGTTCTCCGCTGTGATGCGTCCGCGTGCCGTCGCGCCGGCCTTGTCGTCCGCGTGCTCGAGTTCCCACTCTTTCACGAGCGGACCCATCGCAGAGCGCACCTGCGCCATGGTCTTGAGGCCACCCAGGTCGTAGCCCTTCGTCTTGGCCCACGCGATAAACGCTGAGGGGTCCTGCCCCTGCTCACGAATCCCTCGCGAGGCGTCCCGGTCCTCGTTCAGCGCATGCTCTTTGTCGACTCGCGCACCGAGCGATCGGTCCAAGTATTGGTTGTACTTCGCGCGTTCAGCGAGCTGCTGCTGCTCGAGGCCCTGCCGCGCGCGCTCCTTCTCGTACTGCATCGCCTCTTGCCGCGAGCGCAGTCGGATGTCGGCACTTCGATCCGCGCCGGCCGCACCCGCCGCCAGGATCGCGCCGGTGTTGCGCCCCTTGTTGAGCGCGAGGTCGGCGATCGCGCCGAGCCCGCTCGCCCCGATGCTGACCGCCGTCGCCCAGTCCGGCGCCGTGCCGTCGTCGCGCAGCGGCGCCATCGGTTCGGCGAGCTGTGGCGGCGGCGAGCTCGGCAGCGGAGCGATGCCGCTCGGAGGCGCGAGATACGCGTTCTCGAGCATCGCCATTTCCTGACGCTCGCGCTCGAACGCGTTCAGATCTTCGTCGTCGAAGAGCGAGTAGGTCATCAGGCCATCCTGTACTTCGGGTTGTTCTGCGCGAGGATGCCGAGCCCAGTCATCTGCTGCTGCTGCAGCCGGTTCTGCGTCGACATCGAGCTCGACTGGCCGGAGCCCGCGAGGAACGAACCGTAGGCGCTCTGCAGGTTGCCGAACGTGGTCTGCGGGATGCCTCCGGCGAAGTTGTTCGTGTTCGTGCGCATCGTGTGCTGCGCGCCGGTGTTCGAGATGCCCATCCCGACCGTGTCGCGGTCGCGCGCATACTGCGAGTCGTTCACGCCCATGCCCGCGCCGAACATGTCGCTGTTGCGACCGCTGATCTGACCGGTCGTGGCGTTGTTCCCGGTGAGCCGCTGGCCTGCGAGGCCTGCGAGGCTGTCCGCTTGCCAACGCTGCTGCACCATCGACTGGTTCGAGTTGAACATGTTGATCGCGTCATTCGCAGAGCGAATGTTGTTCGCCATGTTGCCCTGCTGGATTCCGCCAGCGAGCATCGCGCTCTGGTTGTTCGCGCGCGCCTGGTTCGTCTGGCCCGCATTGAACATGCCGACCTGATTGGCTTGCCCGGCGTTGAACTGTGAGTTCTGGTTCGCCTGGCCTGTGTTGAACATGTTGACGTTGTTGCGCTCGCCCGCGTTGAACATCGACATGTTGTTCGCCTGCCCGGCGTTGAACATGCCCACCTGGTTCACCTGACCGGTGTTGAACATCCCGACGGCATCGTTCTGTCCGCGGATTGTGTTCGCCTGCTGCGCGGACGATAGGTGTCCGGTGAGCCGCGTCGACTGGTTGTTGGCGAACGCCTGGTTTTTGGCGTTCGTGTTGAACATGCCGACCGAGTCTTCGGCTTCGCGCAGCCGCGCTGCGGCGTCGTTGTACATCGCCACGGCGTTCTGGTGCGACGCCCGGATCGCGTTCGTCTGCGCCGCGCTCATGGCGAGCCCTTGCTGCTGGGCCGCCCGCAGCGCGTTCTCGGCTTCCGACACCATCGCGAGCGCCTGCTGCTGCTGCGCGCGCGCGTTCGCGGCCGCCTCGTTGTACATCCCTTCGCCCTGCAGCTGCTGGGCGCGCAGCTGTCCGGACGCAGACGTATAGCCCTCGAGCGCTTGCATCGACCGACCAACCGCATTCGCCTGCAGCCCGAGCTCGGCCTGCGTGCGGTCTTGCCCGAGCTGCTGGCGCTGCGAATCCATCGCCGCGACCTCCGCGCCACCCGAACGCAGCCCGCGGAACGCGAGATCTTGCATCTGCGCTTCGCGGTTGCCGCGGTCCTGCGCCTCGAAGCTGCGTCGGGCGATCTCGGCGAGGTAGCGCTCCTGTGCGGTCGCCTGCGGCGTCGTCAGCTCTTTGTACTTCGCGATCCCTTCGCGGAAGTCCTGGCCGCCGTTGTCGATCTCGTTGCGAAGCCGCGCCATCGCGTCGCGCTGCGCCGCCGTGGCCGTGCCGCCCTCGGCGTCGATCTCGCGCTGCAGAGCCGCGATCGCTGCGCGCTGACCGTTGCCACCGCTCCGGAGCTCCTGCTCGATGTCCTGCAGCGCGTTGTACTGGTCGATGTGACCGTCCCGCATGTCGTCGTCGATCGCCTGCAACCCATCGAGCTGCCGCTGCCTCACGGCGTCGGGCGTCTGCCACTGCGCGGCGGCGTAATCAAGCGATCCTTGTGAGACGCCGTACAGGTCATCCATCGCCTGCCACTGGCGATTGATGTCTGCGCTGCTGGAGCTGTACTGCTCGGCAAGCGCCTTCGTCAGCTGCGCCTGCGCGGCGGCAGGGGCTTGGTATAGCTGGGCCTGCGTGAGCCCGGACTGCGCGGCGTTGTAGTTGAGCGAGCCGCCCGCAACTCCGCTCGCCCAGTTGAGCGCGTTGCGTTGCGCACCGAGCCCCTCAGCATCGAACGCGACCGGGTTGTAGTTCATCCCGCTGATGCGGGACTGCACCGAGTCTAGATCGGTGTTGAACCGTCCGAGGGCTGCTTGGTCCTGCGAGTTGAGTCCCGACTGTTGGTTGCGATAATCCGCGAACAGGTTCGCCGACTGCTGGTTGGCGCGCGCGGCGTTGTTCTGCTGCGTCGCGAACAGATCGTTCATCGAGCGGATCGCGTCGTTGTCGTGGCCGATCTGACGCTGGAGCTGGTCCTGCTGCGCCTGTGTGACGCCGTTCACGCCGCTGTAGAGCAGGTCCTGCCAGTTGCGATTCTGTCCGTTGAAGTTGTCGAGCTCGTTCTGACTCTGCGCCGCCTGCTGCTGCATGATCGCGGAGCCGTTCGGCGCGCCGCCCATTATGTTCGTGCCCTGGTATCCGGGTTGCCCCGGCATCCGCACGGGCCGCTTCACCTGCGCCGCGAGCCCGCGCTCGTCGTACTCGCTGAAGCCGGGCATCTCGTTCGAAGGCATGTCTTGGAGACGCTTCGAGACCTCGCCGGGCGATCCGTTGGTGTACGTCGTCGCCCCGTTCGGAAGCTTCGTCTGCTTCACCCACCGGTCGCCGACGAGGCCCCAAACGTCGCCGTACTGATCGGTGTAGTACTGGCCACTCGTGCCAGCCTGGTGTGTCGGCACGCCCGGGGCTGTCTCGCCGGTCTCCCAGTCGGGCCGCTGCGAAAGCGTCTCGTAGTTCGTCGTCGGCGCGAACGTGGGCGAACTCGTCGCCATCGGCACGTTCTGCGACGCGCTGCGCACGAGCTCGCCCGTCACGGGGTCCACGGTGTAGCCGCGGGGTAGCCCGACGTTGGAACGAAACGTAGTGGTCGGGACAGCCATCAGAGCACCCCTTGCGAGCGCGCGGGAAACCACACGCGGAACTTGAAGCGGTATTTCGTCGTCACGCTCGGCGTGAGGCCGTCGATTGACGTGATCTGCGCGCCGCCGAGCTCCGGCTTCCAGTTGTAATGCACCATCGACCCACACGAGACCGGTGTCTCTTGCGCGTTCAGGTTGATGATGCGAGCGAGCTCGATGTTTTCCGGCTCCTCAGAGCCGACACCGAGCACCATCGGCTCGGTGTAGAATGCCTCGATCGTCTTCGTGACCGAACGCGACTGGCTGTCGAACGCGTGCTGCGCATCTCGCGCGTGTTCGCCGAGGTCCTTCGCGTCGAAGAGCTGCTTTCGCAGCTGGGTATTGCGGTTGAGCGTCATCGGTGAAGGTTCTGCTCTCCGAACTGTCGATAGCGCAGCGACAGCGCGAAGAAGTTGGTAGGCGAGGCTTGCGGCAACACCTGGAAACCGGGCCCGACCGTGTGACCGACGGCAACACGTCGGGGGACGCCGATCTGTGCGCGCGACTCGCGGTAGAACTGCGCGCCGCCCTTCAGCGCCACCGCTGGAGAATCCACGCCGTTCCAGTTCGGCGTGATGCTCTTGCCGATCGATCCGGCGTCGAACACCCACGTCGAATCGACCCACTGCTTTTGCGAGAACGGATCGCCGGCGAACATCGGCTGGAACCGAACGGTGCAAGCGTCGTAGCTGGTCGCGTTCCACGAAGAGAACGCTGGCTGCGCGTCTCCCGGAGAGCGCCCGGCGTATACCGCCGCGGCTCCAAAGTAAGGGTACCGTGCATACGCCAGAGCCGTGATGTCTTCCCACCCCAGCGTCGTGTAAGCAGCGGCCCGAACGCTGTAGAGAATCACGCGCGTGTCATCGAGACGCACGAGGATCTCGTCATCCGTTTCGTTGCGTTCGACGATGATCGACGCCGTCTCTGCGTACTCTGAGCCCGGCAACAGCGCCGACACCGTCTCGCTCGACAAGCGCTCGACACCCGCATCGGTCACGCGCACGAGGCCGACGTTCGTGTACGCGTAGACAGCTTCGCGTAGCACCGTCGT
>Ga0196971_1000312_pt1 | contig 42364 bp, 42 predicted proteins | sample S1v_1013CmetaG_FD_148660 | JGI IMG/M metagenome (GOLD analysis project Ga0196971, IMG submission 148660) | Soil microbial communities from Anza Borrego desert, Southern California, United States - S1+v_10-13C | ecosystem: Environmental > Terrestrial > Soil > Desert | place: USA: California... | reverse complement strand
CTTCCTGCACCTTCTAACAGGATTTGTGCGAAGAATTAAAACCTTATTCAATGATATAACAGTACAGCAAAATTATACTACTTGTGTAAACTTTAGCATTGCTTAAAAGCTCTGTGCAACAGCCTGCGCGGCGGACGAATGACCCTTTCTTAATCTGTGCTAATTTAAGCCCGCAGGGCTCTCCTAAAATTCTTTTGATTTTTAATCTGTGAAATCTGTGAAATCTGCGTCAACTGTGTTTTTGTGTTCTGTTTTCCCGAAGGTCACGGCGTAATGTAATGAAGCCGGATGTCTTACACTAATGACAGCGACCTGTCCGCCGGAGTCCTAGTAGGCGGAAGCGAATTACAGCGAAGCGATTTGCGTCTGCTTTTTTTCTCCCTTTTTCTCTGGCTAAATACATATTGCTTTCATAAATTACCCCCTTCAAAATGAAGGTTAAAGATTTTTATGAATAAAGGTATAAACAAATTATTTGCATTAATAATAATTTTCCTGTTCTCCGGACTCTGCTACAGCTGCAAAAAGAACAATGATGTTAATGACCCGCCCCAACAGCATGATATAACAGTAAATTTCTGGTTAACAGATCCGTCTCAGAATATACTGTTTACTGAACAGCAAAGTATTAACTCATCTGCAGCAACAAGCGGAGTAGCAACAATTACAGTCAATCCGGACCAGTCCTATCAGGAAATGGATGGTTTCGGTTTCGCTCTTACAGGCGGCAGTGCGTATCACATTTATAATATGAGTCCTGCTGCCCGCAAACAGCTTCTTACTGAAATATTCGATATAAATGATAAAAATATCGGCACAAGTTATCTTAGGGTAAGTATCGGCGCATCGGATCTCGATTCCAAAGTCTTTTCATATAATGATCTGCCGGCAGGGGAGACTGACGTACAGATGAATAAATTTTCTCTGGCTGAAGATAAAAAATATGTCATACCTGTTCTTAAAGAGATTCTTCAGATAAATCCTGATATAAAAATACTTGGCTCTCCATGGTCAGCACCGCTTTGGATGAAAACAAACGGAAGAAGTATCGGCGGCAGTTTAAAGCCCGAGTATTATAGCGCATATGCAAAATACTTTGTTAAATATATTCAGGGTATGAAAGAGGAAGGTATTACTATAGACGCAATAACCGTACAGAACGAACCATTACATCCTGGTAATAACCCAAGCATGTACATGCCCGCTTCTGAGCAGGCGGCATTCATAAAGGCGAGTCTGGGACCCGGTTTCAAAAATACGGGCATAACTTCTAAAATAATTATATACGATCATAATGCAGATCGTGTTGATTACCCAATGAGTATACTTAATGATCCTGAAGCTAAAAAATATATTGATGGTTCGGCATTTCATTTATATGGCGGAGAAATCAGTGCACTTACTCAGCTGCATAACGCTCATCCTGATAAGAATATTTATTTCACGGAACAGTGGGTTGGTGCAGGCAGCAATTTTGCCGATAACCTTAAGTGGCATACAAGTGAGCTGATAATAGGAGCGCCCAGAAACTGGTGCAGGACAGTCATTGAATGGAATCTGGCAGCTGATCAGAATCAGGATCCTCACACAGAGGGAGGGTGCGACAGATGCCTCGGTGCGGTTACTATTCAGGGCGATAATGTAACACGAAATTCTGCATATTATATTATTGCACATGCGTCAAAATTTGTCAGACCAGGATCAAAGAGAATAGAATCCAACATCCCTGCAGATCTTCCTAACATAGCATACATTACGCCTTCTGGTAGTAAGGTGCTTATTGTTTTGAATAACGGCGGAATAAAAAAATATTTTCATATTAAAGAAGGTGAGAAGACAGTGCTTGCTTCATTATCCCCTGGTTCTGTCGGTACCTTTACCTGGTAAAATCATTCCGTGACGAAGTACTTCAGAGTAGCGTAGGCTTCAGCCTGCGAAAAGAGTATTCATCCCCATTCATCCTTTCACCATATAACCATATAATCATACAATCATACAACCATACATTCATACATTCATACCATTCATCCATTCACCCATTCATCCATTCACCCATTCACAATACAACCATACATTCATCCATTCACCCATTCATCCATTCACCATACATCAATCACATTCATAACAACAATGAAAAGTATGAATAATAACTATTCAAGCTTTGTTATTAAGAATGTGTTACGTCAAGAGTAAATAAATAACTATGGCTGGATTTATATCTTTTACCTCTGTTTAGATATGTTTCTTTACTTATGTAGTCCTCTATAATAGAGGAGTATGTAAGAATCATAATTTTATAAATTAGTTTGGAGTTATAATGAGAACACTACTTAAATTCAGTCTAATTCTATCTTTGATATTTGTGTTTACAGTAGGCTGCTCAGATATGAAACAGTCAGATCCGGTGAGTTCAAATAATCAGGAGCAGAGCAGCTTAAATAAGAAACCAGGCTCTAGAGCAATTGTTCAGGATGTTTCAGGAACTATTAATGGCCTTCCATTTGAAGCTGATCTGTTGATTACAAGATTTGTTCAGCAGAACGGAACCGTGTATGCAGTGGGAACTCTCACTAATATTACCGGAACAGGTTTGCCCGCAAATGTTACTGATTTAGTTGGACAAGTTTTGAGGTTGCCGGTACTCTTTGGAAATCATACCTGTGAGATCTTATTCCTGCAGCTTGGACCGCTTGATTTGGATTTACTCGGTTTAGTGATTCACCTGGATCAGGTGACACTGGAAATAACTGCTGAACAGGGTGAAGGCAATTTACTTGGTAACTTACTTTGCGCAATAGCAGGACTTCTTGACGGTAACGGACCCCTTGGAGATATACTTGCTAACTTAAATAGAATTATTGGTATTATTGGAATAGCTTTATAAAGCAGCTTTTAACCAGGTATTGAAAAATACCTGGTTACTTCTTTAGTACCCCTGGGTTTACACCCTCAAGAATAATCCTTTCAATCTGCCTGGTTTCCATCATGATTTACCCCTGTTTTCTTTCTCAATAAAACTTCTCAGATCATTCTTTAACATCTCAATTTCTTCCTTAAGTTCTATGATCGAATTCTCACCTGCTATTTCGCCGGACTTATCCTCCGCGTCTCTTCCTATAAAATATGAAGCAAGGAATGCAGTTACATATCCGAATATTGTAAAAGCGTAAATTGAAAGAATGAATCCCAGTATTCTTCCTTCCGTGGTTCTCGGCCAGAATTCAGATCCGAAGGTTGTAATTACCATTGCAGTCCACCAGAGTGCGTCACCATATGTAGTAAAGCCCTTACTCCCGGGGTATGATCTTTCAAAAAAGTACATGCCTGCCGATCCCACAAGAATAACTAACAGCGTAAGAAGAAGCACATATCCCATACTTCTCTTTTCAAGTTTTTTCTGTAAGCTTTTCATTCCCCTGTTTAATGATGTAAGTATTCTCAGGAATTGAATTCCCCTGGCTGTTCTCGCGAGACTCAGGATCCGGATTACTCTTACAATCCTGAATACACGTAGTGCAGGAATTAGCAGAGAGACAGCAGTAAGCCAATTTTTTTTAAAATATCTTATCTTATCGGGAGCAAGAAATAACCTCAGCAGAAAATCAATTATAAAAACAACCCATATAAAATATACTGCGGCCTGTAAGGCTTGATTCAGCTTTCCCAGCAGTTCTATAACGAGCAGTACCAGCCACACAAATCCCAGCAGAAGTACTGGTATTTCAAGCCAGGCTTCAACCTGCCTCAGTAATTCATTTCTTTCTGAATTGATTGCTTTTTTTATCTGGTCATCCATATTACATAGCTCTTTATTTTATGTAACATAATTAACAGCTTTCGGCAAGCTTACCAGATGATGAATGAATGTTTAATTGACAAAGGAAGGAGATTCAGATTGGCACTCTTCTGTTGGTTCTCAACAACTCTGCTTACACCCCGGCTGGTAAAGTGAAATAAAAAGTGGAACCCATACCTGGTTCCGATTCGACCCAGATTTCACCGCCGTGTCTTTGAACTATCTTCTTGCAAATGGCCAGGCCGATTCCTGTACCCGGATATTGCTCCCGGTCATTCAATCTCTGGAACATGATAAAGATCTTTTCAAAAAATCGCGGATCAATGCCGATACCGTTATCACGTACGGCAAATAACCAATGAGAGTTTCTTCTTTCACTGCAGATGGATATCTTAACGGGGTTCTCACCACGGAATTTTAAGCTGTTATGGATCAGATTTTGGAATAACTGTCTGAGCTGCGTAGCGTTTCCTTTCACCACCGGCAATTCCTTGGTGTTAATCACTGCGCATTCCTCCTGTATCTTTACTTTAAAATCCTTCAGCACATCACAAAGAACCTGGTGGCAGTCAACTGTTGCAAAATCCTGATCCTTCGTTGATAACCTTGAATATTTCAGAAGTCCATCAACCAAATCCTGCATTCTGCCCGCTCCCTGAACTATATACTTCAGCCATTCCCGTGAGGAATCATTAAAGCTGTTCGTATATTCAAACAGCTGCGCGTAACTTTTTACCATTCTGATCGGTTCCTGAAGATCATGCGATGCCGTATAAGCAAACTGTTCCAGGTCCTTATTCGAGCGGCGCAGCTCCTCTAACGTTTTTTCGAGGGCTAATTGTGCCTGCTTTCTTTCCGTAATATCCATTACAGTACCGAACACTTTCGGATTATGTTCTTCACTGTTCAGGATTGGTTTGTTATTGGAAAGAAGGTGTTTAATTCCACGCGTAGTCTCTATTCTGAATTCATGATCTATAATTTTATTTGACAGAATAGTATCTCTTAAAACAACTTTAAAATTTTCTGTATCTGATTGATGGATATAACTTAACAAATCTTCCAAAGACAGGTTTTTATCAGTTTCTTTGATTTCAAATATCTTATACATTTCTTCGGATAAATCCATTAATCCGGTATTCAGGTCAAGTACATAAAACCCAAGTCTGGCAAGCTGCTGGGCTTCCGCCAGTCTCGATTCACTTTCACGCAGCGCGAGTTCCGATTGCTTCTTTAGAGTGATATCCTGAATAATTGTCAGAATCGACTCCCCGTATGTCATGTGCAGCTGTTCAGCTGAAAAAAGGGTTATCCGCTGCTCCCCGGATTTTAATCTGACTTTTATCTCCTGATCACGAAACCCACCATGTGTGAGTTTACTCATTATCTTTTTTCTGTCATCAGGATTCACGTACAAGTCCAGCTCAAGAGATGTCCTGCCAATCGTTTCTTCATAGGTAAACCCGAAGAGTTTGAGAAACGTATCATTCACTTCCAAAATTTTACCATTATCCAAACGGCTGATGGCAAGCGCGTTTGGATTTGCGCTGAAAGCTTTGGCAAAACGTTCTTCACTTATTAATAAAGCTTCCTCAGCTAGTTTACGATCAGTAATATCCTGCACCATACCAACTGAGCGGATTATTGTACCTGAATTATTACGATGATGTTCGCATTTTTCATGCACAAATCTGATTTCATTGGAATCATATTTAATAATCCTGTGGTCGATCTCGTAAACATCTCTTCCTTCGGAAATTGAACTTGTATATGCATAATTAACCTTCTCCCTGTCATCCGGGTGAATTCTTTCAAGGAACCCCTCATATGCAGCCGGGAACTGGTTCGGTATTAATCCGAATATTCTGTATACTTCATCCGACCATTTTAATTTGTTTGTTTCCAATTCCAGCTCCCAACTCCCGACATGCGCCAGGGATTGTGCCTCCAGAAGCTGAAGCTCAGCGGAATTTTTTTCCTTCTCGATTATTAATTGTTTGTTCAGGTAATATATTTTTTCAGAATTCCATAGTGAGTAAAGTATAAGTCCGATTATAAATATAAAACCCAGCGCGCCTGTAAGTATGAATACAGTTTGTTTTCTGATAGGGGAGTAAACTTCATTTAAATCTATTTTCGAAATGATGAACCATTTGGTGCCTGGTATCTGATCAAGATCAGCCAGTACCCTGGTTCCCCTGTAATCAATTCCTTCAAATATTCCTTTGTATCCCTTTACAGCTTTTGCGGCTGGTAAGTCATTGAGTGAAATGGGTAACTTAAACTTTAATGCTGAATTTTTTCTGTACTTCAGAGTATTAAGAAACAGAACACTGTCGCCATCCCTTCTTACCAGAAATGATTCTGCGGTGCTGGTACCTTCAGGACTCGTACTGATTAATGGGAAGAGCTCCTGTGCAGGATTGATTCTCAACAGCAAAACCCCGAAACTATACCTGGTCCACTTATCCACCAGGGGAATACAGCTGTTCATAATTATATTTCCAAGAGAGTCACTGTATAATGATGAAAGCAGTGGAAGTTTGGTTTTCCTGCATGTATGAATATCATTTTCTTCTGTTGAAGATAAACGGACCGATTTATTAAAGAAAGATATCGGTTTACCTGAATTTGTTACCAGAATAACATCTGTATAATCAGATTTTGCAATGAATGCTGTGATAATTTCCTTAATCTCATTCCGGGTATATACATTGGGACCAATCAGGTAATTACGAAATAATCGCTGAAGATTTTTATTTGAGTATAGATAGTCCGCGTCAGATGTTTTTGCATCAACCCATTTTACAATTTCATTGCTTTTCAGATTTGCCAGAGTTGATAAATTACTATAGGCTTCTCTCTTCTTACTCTGCTGAACAGAATCATAGAAGTACGCGCCCAGGATAGTAACTATTATAATCACCAGCGCGAAAATTGATATATGTAACTTTGGAGATGTAAACATTTGGGATAAATATGTCCGGTAAACTTATGATTCATATAATAAATGGAAAACGCAAAAAAAAATCCACTACTTTATATGAAATATTCTCCCCTCCTTACTCCATTCGCATGCCTGCACACGCCTCATAGCTAATCACATCCTTGTTATGGTGTGTGCCTGCTGAGTTCTCCGCCGCAGTCGAATCTGCACCCATTCGTTACCCAATACAGCCCACTATCCTACCTGCTTACTAGTTACTAATTACTAATTACTATGTGCCGTAAGGCATTCGCTGCGGCGAATTTGTTATTTGTGATTTGAGATTTCCTCTCCCTACTCCTTACTCCATACTGTCTACTTTCTCTTCTACTTACTACTTACTAATTACTACTTACTTCGTGTCTTACAGTTTCCACCTTAACCCCGCATAAACCATTCTCCCGTTAACAGGTCCCCACACAAGCGAGGCATCAAAATACTGCCCATTCGGATTCAGCGGATCTATAATTATGTCGTTCTGTCTGAAGTCGAGAAGATTCTCCATCCCGAGATAAAGATCAAAACCCGCATTAAACGTTCTTGTTAACTGTGCATTTACCGTAATGAATGAAGGTGAATACTCACGTGAGCGTAATCCATCAGGATTTCCTGAAATTGAAGGAAGCCGCTTTTTACTGAACCACTGAAGAGTCATATCATAAGCCATTTTATCATCATCATCTGATTCAGTTTCAGTGGAATACGCAATATTTAATAAAGCTCTGTTATTGGAGGTGAGGGGACGGCTGAGCAATTTGCCATTTATTTCCTGTTTCACATTCATATAACGGTATGCCATGCGTGTTTCGAGTCTTTCAACCGGCTGTATATTAATTTCCGCCTGAGCACTATACGAATAAGAACCATCCTGCACAGAAGAAAAGTTAATCTGACCGGGATGGGTATCCATATCTGCAATAGTTATCTGTTCAAAGTCAGTTCTGTAAAGATCAAATGATATTGTTGATTCCCTGTAATTAAAAAGAAAATAATGAGCAGCGTTGATACCATAATTCCAAGCCTTCTCCTGCTGAAGTCCGTAGCCGAAATTTTCAGAAGAGAGAATATTTACAACTCTGTTGCTGGTAAGTACGGACGCGTATTCGGTGAAAATATTGGAAGTGCGGAAACCTCTTCCTGCCACAGCACGGAAAACCCAATCCTCCTGCGGTGAATACCGCATATGAAGACGCGGGGTGAACATTGTTCCGTAATAATTGTGCAGATCCGCGCGCAAACCAAGATTGACAGAGAAGCTTTCATCAGGAATAAAAGTGTACTCAAGAAATACCCCCGGGATCTTTTCGGTTCGGTTATAATTTACTGACTGATAAGTTTCTTTAAACTGATCGAAAAGAAAACTTAGACCTGTACGGTACTTGTGTTTTTCTGACCCGATCACTGACTGAAACAGGAAATTAACATATGCGGTTTTTTCATTGCCTGTGTATTTTTTAATTCCAAATCCTGATGAGTTACTGTAGTCTGTTAACGACCACTGGATTCCGAAGGACTTGTGATCTGACTCAGGAAACACATAGCCTGCTTTTCCATAAATATTAAGATCGCGCGACTCGATATTATAATTATAACTGCTCATTTGATGTTCTGCTGTACCGATAGTGCCGCCACGCTTATCATCATTGAAAAAGTGAAAGCCCAATTGTCCTGTCCAGCCTTCTGCAAAATTATAGAACCATCTCTGCATAACATTAAAACTTGAGAACATCGGCATATCAACAAAGAGGTCGCCGTTATTATCAACAGAATGATTCCTTGAGCTTGCGTGCATCAGAGTAATTACCGAGAGATCATTATTAAGCTTAAGCCTGTAATTCAGATTTCCCTCAAACCTCTGGTCATAATCACCATATATATTCAGGAATACAGTTTCTGAATTCTGTTCTCCCGGTTTTCTCATATCAATATCGATCTGTCCGGTAATAGATTCGAATCCATTTGCGACAGAGCCGATTCCTTTAGATACATTAATTGCCTGGACCCATGTGCCCGGTATGAATGAAAGTCCGGCGTTCGAAAGAAGTCCGCGCGTATAAGGCAGGTTCTCAACTGTTGTTTGTGTATACATTCCGGAGAGCCCGAGCATCTCTATCTGCTTAGCCCCGGTAATAGCATCAGTGAAAGAAACATCAATAGAGGGATTGGTTTCAAAAGCTTCAGACAAATTACAGCAGGCCGCTTTACATAACTCCTTATCTGTCATTACTGATTTATTCTCAATATCAAGATAATCAGAAAAAGTGGATTGCAGTTTACCCGTTACTTCAACGTCTTTAAGTTTATGGACTTCAGTCTGCAAAATAATATTGAGATGTTTCTGATCAGTTACATCTATTGTATCAGCTTTATACCCGATCATGCTTATGATGATCCGGTTGGATTCATGACTCTTTGCTATAGTAAAAGAACCATCTTCAGCTGAACTTGTACCAATTGTAGTCCCTTCCCAGTATATGTTGGCTCCCGGAAGGGGCTTTACTGTTCCCGTATTATCTTTTTCTGAAACTGAACCTGTTAACTTGTCCTGGGCAGCAGATAAAGACATTAGAAAGAAGAATAAAAAGATCATTTTTAAAGTCATTGTATCTCCTGTTCATATGAGTAATAGTTAATGTGATGACTGTTCTCTGTACAAACAGCAGCTATGTAATTTATCATATGCTGAATCAGGAGCTTTGTATTTCTCATTGTCATGACCCGCGGCAGCCACACGCTTCAAAAGCGAATCAGAAGATATGGAATTTGAAAAATAGGCGAGCTTCAACATTTTTGAATTCTTTTTCCACTTTGCAAACTTAACTTCTTTGATCTTTACGGATTTTTCTATACGCGATTTGCACATCTCACAAATGCCGGATACTTTGAATTCAGCTTCAGTTACTTTTTTATCCTGGGCGGATAATGACACGGATATAAATATTATTGACAGGACTAAAATAATTCTGGACATAGTTTTTCCTTTTAAAAAGTTATTTTGAAATTTCAGATTGATCTAAAAGAAAAAATAATGTCAGATAAGAAGGGTGCCGCACAACAGGTATACAGGAGGTGCGGAATTCGAGGCCGGGGTAATATTTGTAATCAATGTGGTGCAGGAGTAAATATCCACAGTTTTCGGAGTATTTAACGGTTCTGCAGTAATAGTGTTAATCTTCTTTGTGGATTTTTGAACTTCATTGAGCCTGATGAAAGCGAAGTTTGTACTGCAGTCGAAGGATTCACATTCCATTTCACAGCAGTTATGCTCCTCTTGTCCGGAATGCTCAACCGCGAAACTAACCGTCCTGATCTCTCCTTCACATACATGAGTAACTATAGTTACTCCGATAGTGAAAAACAGATAAATTCCCAATAATATGTAAGTCAATGATTTCACGACTGAAATATACTAAAAAGACATGATATATTTAAATTGAGATGATGTTTAGTCCCTGCAGTGTAGCGCAGGCCTTCTACCTGCGAACTAATCCTTTGATCAATCTGTGGGAACACGCCATAACATATGATATCTTTGAATGATCTGTGGGAACACGCCATAAAATTTGTTGTCTTTGCTTAGGTTGGCGTGTTCCAACAATGTACCGCATATGTTCAAACAGCATTTTAAACCTTCTGAAAAACCGCTGTTATAAACTTTTGTTCTGCGCCCGATGGAGTAAAATGAGATGATCTCCTGAAAAAGAGTTCTTTATAACCTGGTCCGGAAAAATTGCTGATATCAGCTTCACTATGACGCCTTACTGTGAGTCCGCTGCATTTTTCGGGACCGTCATCCGCAAACACATTCAGGATAAAATAACCATTGCTGTTCAGGTGCTTATCAAGCTGCATCCTGTAACTTAACCTGTCATTTTCATTGGTTAAAAAATGAAATACTGCTCTGTCATGCCACAGGTCATAATTTCTGTTATTTAAATTACTGGTCAGTACATTTTCTGAAATCCAGCTTACTTCGCCTGATCTTAACCCGAGTCTTTCTTTTGATATCATTAACGCTGTTTCAGAAACATCCAATACAGTAATATCATTGTATCCAATTTCAAGCAGTTCATCAGCCAAAACAGATGAGCCGCCTCCTATATCAATAATTGCAGCATTCTTTTCTACTCTCAGCTGTGATATTATACCAGTTGATTCATACAGATGTTCAGCGTACCAGCTAACCTCATGTGGGTTTTTACTTTTGTAGATCCTTTCCCAGTGCTCCTTAACATTTTCCATACAGGTATAATCCTTCTGATATATATTATGCCTTTTAATAAAATATAAAAGTTTCAGTGAGTATAAAGATACTCTAATTACCATTCCGGCGGAAGCTTCAACTATATTTTGACATCATATCTTTTATATTATCTTAAAACATATGGGGGTGGAAATGTAACTGGTGATCTGAACTAACTTCTGCAAATCTTTGAGAAACCTTGCTTACTAAAATTGAAATAACAAAAGCTCATGCTTTCCCTTCGCTGGCTGAGAGCAGTGTACTGAGGTACATTACCTTCTCAATTTTATACATTGCACAGGGAATTCCCTATGGACTGCTGTGGTTTGCGGTACCTGCGTGGATGGCTATGAATATGAGGACACCCGGGGAAATTGGGGGTTATATCGCTGTGCTGGGACTCCCATGGAGCTTCAAAATTATTAATGCTCCGTTCATGGACCGCTTTACTTACCTGGCTATGGGAAAACGAAGAGCGTGGATATTGATCGGACAGGGAGGATTAATATTAAGCCTCGTTGCCATGGCATTCATTTCCGATCCTCTCAATAATCTGTTTCTTCTTATGGTTTTTGGTTTTACTAACAGTTTTTTTACCGTAATACAGGATATTGCTGTAGATGGTCTTGCTGTCGACATCCTTCCCGCAGATCAGCAGGCAAGGGCAAACGGGGTAATGTGGGGTTCAAAAGTAATGGGTAAATCACTTGCAGTCGTCACAGCAAGCTGGCTTCTTAATAATTATGGTTTTCAGTTTACGCTTATATTTTTCTCGGTGATAGTTTCACTTATATTTTTTATCCCAGCTTTATTGAGAGAACATCCGGGCGAGAAGATAATGCCATGGACAGCAGGTAAAGCTTCAGAAACAGTAGTCTCACTTCAGCTGCACAGTTTCAAGTCAATATTTAAAAATCTCTTTAAGGTTTTCTTTCTGCCGGTGAGCCTGGTGATGGGTATCGCCGCATTCAATTCTGCGATTGGTGAAGGATTGATGGATGCGATACTTCCCGTTTTTACCGTGCAGCAGCTCGGGTGGTCGAATGAAGATTACTCCCGGATATTTGCAGCGGCAAACCTTATAGCTGGCGGGACAGGAATGTTTATCGGGGGAGCCTTAGCGGATTTTTTTGGTAAAATAAGGATGATGACCATTTATCTGGGATGTCTGGCATTGATAGTAGGTGTATTTGCCTATTTAAACCATTTATGGGCCAATGAAGAATTGATCATTGGATTTATAATAATGTTTTACATTCTTCACACCTTCAACACAATCGCCATATTTGCCACTGCAATGAAACTCTGCTCAAAACGAATCGCCGCAACACAGTTTACATTATATATGGCTGTATCAAACCTGGGACTCGCAGCCGGTTCCGGAATGATGGGACTTTTGAAAAACATGGTCAGCTGGGAATATGTACTAGTAACTTATATACCCTTTGCTCTTACCGCGTTATCCCTTATCAGATTCCTCAATTTCGACAAACACCAGGTAAGACTTGATGAACTTGATCAGACAAAGCCTTAGGTTGAGCTATTCATCACTTATTAATACCACTTACTCAATTTTTATTCCATACATAATAGCGGCTGATATCTTCTTCTGCTCCCTGCTCCTGCTGCATACTTATCCTCGTAATCCGTACAATCGAAAAATAATTTCACAAAAATGAAAATTTCCGGTTACGCCGGGTGACGCATAAAAAATAATTTTGCATTCATTTTAATCTTCATTTCAAATTATCAATTCAGATCTGCTTCAAATAGTTACATCTTTTCTGTAAACCAGCGTAACCTTGCGTCTATTTCACCCCGATTGGAATTTTACTTATTTCGTGAAGAAAAAAAATCCGGACCAGTTCCGCAGCACAGGCTTTAGCCTCTAAATGTAAGAATAAAAATAAGGTGCAGGATAAATGAAGCTGATCGATGAACTACTGCAAAGAGTTGAAAAACTTGAATCACAGCATTCAAACGAAAACGAAATTATGAATCTTGACGAAGCAGCAAGCTTTCTTGGCTTCACGAGAGATTATTTACGGCGGCTGTGCTTCAGGAAATTAATACCATTCTACAAACCGACAATTAAGAAGACGTACTTTCTCAGAAGTGAATTAATAAGCTGGGTAAAGGGGAGAGGGAAAAATGCAAGGAGGCATTAGACTGTAAGCAGTATGGAGTATGGAGTAATGAGTGAAGAAATATAAATAACAAATTCGCAGTAGAGAATGCCTTACGGCACAAATTCCAATATCAAAATATGAATGAAACCGTCATAGAATGACATATATCATAAGATTAATAAAAGAGTGGAAAATGAATTTACTGAATCCGGCATTACAGTACCATCAGTCATTTGGTTTTAATATTCTGCCTTTGATGAATAAGGTTCCGGCAGGGCAATGGACTGAATGGCAGCAGAAAAGAATGTCACCTGAAAACCTTATGGCGTTTAACTGGCAGAACATCAACGGCATCGGTTCAATCTCCGGTATCGATAATCTCAGATGCCTCGATTTTGACAGTGTAAATGATGTTACAATTGTAAAAGATTTTCTCCGGAACCTGGGTCTTCCTTCTGAGTATCAATGGACTGTCCTCTCCGGCAGCGGCAGCGGTTACCATATCTGGTTCTACTGCAATGATGACAGCTATTTGTTTAAACTGCTGGGAGGCGAAAAATCCTATTTCAAATTAAATCTGAAATTCAGCAGCAGATGCGATCACATCGAACTCCGCTGGAAGAACTGCCAGACTGCACTGCCTCCTTCACTGCATCCATCAGGGAAAGAATACAAATTCATTAATTGTAAATCAGAGATCCCGCAGCTGCCGCCGTCAATGATTCCAACCGGCAGACTCGTAAGCACAATTAATGCTCACTGCTTTATTAAATCCACAGAAGAAGAAAGGAAAACAGTAACTCAAAAAGGGCAGCAGGTATCACGCGCTTCATTAATTGCAGCATCTCTCTTCCTTGAAGGAAAAATTTCAAATTACGATGACTGGATGCGGATCGGTTTTGCGCTTGCATCGCTTGGTAATGAAGGTCGTGATTACTTCATCAGGATCAGCAGTCATAATCCGAAGTACCAGGATTCCGAAGATACTCTGCAAACTAAATTCGACGGCTTTCTCAAGGACCGCAAGGGCGACATATCTATCGGCACTTTTTTCGAGATAGCACAAAAATACGGATATGAAGAAATATCTTCTCATTTCTGGAGTATAGAATATATGAAGGTTAAAATCTGTTCTGATCAGCTGATAGAGTATCTTGAAAGTGAGGGCTTTGCCAAGCTCATAGTAAATAAAGATTATATCTTCATCAGGATCAGGGATAATATTATCTCGGAAATATCGAAGATAGATATTAAAGATCAGCTGCTGGAATATATAAATAAAAACTCAAAGGGTCCGGAGCGCAGATTGCTGCGAAGTTTCTTTATAAGAAATTCAAAAACGTTTTCTGGTGAAAGTGTGCTTGAATGTCTGCATACTGTTAAACCTGAGATAGTCTACGGCACTAAAGAAAAAGAATTCTTCTTCTTTAACAATTGCTTTATAGAAGTAACAAAAGACGCAGTAACACAGCATAATTACAGCGAACTCAAGGGAAATATATGGGAGAAGCAGAAAGCACAGCACGATTATTATCCCGCCGGCAGCAAAAGTGAGTTTGAGATATTTATCGAAAATGTCTGCAGAAAGGATAACGAAAGAATAAACGCGTTACGGTCTGCAATAGGGTACCTGCTTGTTTCGTATAAAGATCCTTCCTCGGCAAAAGCAATAATATTCATTGATGAAAAACTCAGTGATAACGCGTTCGGAAGATCAGGGAAAGGACTGGTTTCAAAGGCAGTAAGCCAGATGAAGAATATATTGAAGATTGACGGAAAGAACTTCAGCTTCGACAGAAGTTTCATGTTCCAGGCAGTTGACCAGGATACGCAGCTGATAATATTTGATGACGTTAAAAAGAAATTCAGTTTTGAAAAACTATTCTCAATACTTACCGAAGGCATTACAATAGAGAAGAAAAACAAGAATGAATATCGTGTGCCGTATGAACGCTCCCCCAAGATACTGATCACCACCAATCATACGGTGGAAGGTACAGATGATTCATCGATCGACCGGCAGTTCGTGGTTGAATTTTCTGACTACTATAACGCACAGCATAAACCCAAAGATGAGTTTGGACATTTATTTTTTGATGAATGGAATCAGGATCAGTGGGCTGCATTTTATAACTATATGGCTGACTGCTGCAAATATTATCTTGGGAATGGGTTGAAGAGTTATGAATATATAAATCTGACCAGAAAGAAATTAATCGACAGCACAGCACCGGAGTTCGAAGAATTCATTAGTGGACTCGCCTTAAGTAAGTCTTATAATAAGAAAGAATTGTTCGAGCAGTTTAAGAAAGAATATGAAGATTTTGGACAAAGTAAGCAAAACATGTTATCAAAATGGACAAAAATATACGCAGATTTGTACAATTTAGACATAATTGAGAGAAAAGCTGGAACAGAACGTTATATCCGGTTTGAAAAAAAAGCCAAAAATGAATCAAAAACAAAGCATTCTCAGAGTTGAGAACGGTTTTTTTCTCTGTGACCTTAAAATTGCTTTTACATTTTGTCGTGTTTGTCCATTTTTGACTTTGATCACAATTCAAAGGTCAGGTAGTAAGGAAATTTAATAAAATCGGTTTGTTTGTTATACCAGAGATTACTCTTTGTGCTTTTGTAATTTTTGATTTTTGTTTTTCCTGTCTTCCCAACTTCCCAATTTCCCAACTTCCCATCTTCCTGATTTCCCTCCTGCTCTTTCCGGCTTCTGATTTATGTCCTCTGCCTTACAAATCTTCCCATCTTTTTATCTTCCACAAACCGGGTGTTTCGCGGTCTTTGCGCGACTGTCGAAACATCAACTCTAACATATGGCTGTTTTTGTTTTAATGTTTGTAGTGCCATTCATTAAAAACAAGGAGGATAAAAATGGCACGATTAGTAGGTAATGTGATAGGTAATTTCTTCGGAAGACTGGGTAACCTGTCAGCGAGGATCAATCGCGGGAGCACGGTTCTTTCCGCGCGTCCTTCCAGTTTCAATGCTCCAATGGACGCGGCCGCCATTGAGCGCAGGAACATTTTTCTGGTAGCATTAAAACTCGCACAGCAGGTTATACTTCTGCCGGATGTGAAAGCGGTGTGGAAGAAAGTTGCATACGGCAATTCGGCTTTTAACCAGATCGTAAGTGATAACTACAAGCTTGCATCCGCCGCGCGGCCCACTGTAGATAACATCATCACTCCGGGCGGATTTGTTATCCCGGTGCAGAATGTGCTGCTTGACGCCGACAAGCTTACTGCACTGATCCCGGCAGTGACCACAGTTGCAATATTAGGTCCTGATGAAGTGAACTGCAGCTTTGGCCTGGTGATCTGTTACCACACACCCCTGACGGAAGGTGATGATCCGTACAATATTATTTGTCTTTCTAAAACTGTACCCAATTATGTATTCAACCAGGAGTACAATTTGCAGATGGACCTTAACATTGTACAGAAAGCAATTGCTGCGAAGTACGACAGCTCTATTGTTTATCTGGCAGTGGTTCCCAAAACAGCAGATGACAGGGTGCTGCATTACTCGTCAACATTTGTAGCAGCGTTCTAGTGTTCGGTGAAGCCTTTTACCGGGCTTCACCTTTTTTTTCAGATCCGTGAAGATCAGTTTTGATCCCCCGCCAAAAAAAAATTTTTGGTGGCGGGGCAGGCTGTGAGATCCATGTTCTATAGAATTTTAAAGGAGGTAGTAAAATGCCAAAATGTATATGCAGCGAGAGGGAAACCCTCAGGAGAATTCAGCAGGACATTGCTTCACTGCTGAAGGTTACAATAATTAACGGCAACAATGATCATATAACCTATACACGTGACGAATTTTTCCAGATGCTGTACAATCGTCCTAAGGACGCCGCCCGCAGGAGTTTCTCGTTGGTTGATGGAGTTACGAAACTGGTTACCCTTGTGAACCTGATCATTTTAACGTACCTGGCTTTGCTCAAATGATTTTTCAGATCCGTTTTGATCTGTTCTTTATCCGTTTAATCCGTGTCCTATTGCGCTTAAGCATTGGAGTCTTAAATGAAAACTAATAAATATCTCGACGACTTAAAAAATCTCAAACCCCTGCCTTTGGATAAAATCCAGAAGTCGAAATCTCAGATCCGTGAAAATCCGCCTGATCCGCTAAATCCGCGTTCTATCGCTCTTAAAAACATCAATAATTCTAAACCGGAGGTAATTAAAATGGAACCATTAAATAATTCAAAAACCCTTTGGGGATTCGGCATAGCAGTATTCATTTACATCATTCAGAATGTTCTTGTTACTTTGAACATCGTTGGTCCCGACAACCTTATCATGAAATCCATTATAGAGGCAGTAATTGCCATAGCGGGATTCTTCGGGGTTTACGGCATACGCGATGCATTACGCAGGATGACGTTCTGAGGTGGGAGGCCAGAAGTTGGAGGTCGGATGTCTGAGGTCGGAGTATGTCGGAGTCCGACTTCACTACGTTACCCGGCTTTACTTCATTACGCCGTGGCAGGCTGCCGTGACCTTTGGGAAGTCTGATGTCGGATGTGGGAAATCGGAAGTCGGAGATTGGTAAAATGCAGGTGTATGTCCCGGAGGGACCAGGTGCCGTAGGCACCCAACATATTCATAGTAAACCAATCCCCCAAACAAAATAAAGTCCCGGAGGGATGACACGGCTCGTAGGGCGCCAAAAGTCTGAAGTCGGATGTCGGATGTCTTTCTGACCTCTGCCCTTTGACCTCCGTAATTAACATGAAAAATCAACTATGAGGTAAAATATGGCAGTATTAAAAAAAGGCTCACTGGATATGATCCTGAAAGAAATAAAAGGAAGGGTTGGGGATTTCTATATCAGTCAGCGAAAAGGAAAGACAGTAATATCAAGAATGCCCAGGAAGAGGAAGAAATTGAAATTAACCGAGCAGACTTCAGCACAGAGAAAATTCAGAACAATCAGCATTTTTTCAGCATTCGTGAAAAACATCCCTGAGATATCCGCAATCTGGAAATCATCTAAAATCCCCGGGAGTCCGGTCCGCCAGCTTATGAAATGTAATTCAAAAGCTGTTGGCCGCGATCATCCTGAACCGGGCTGCACCATTACACCTCCCGGCTTTCAATTCAGGATTATGGATGTAATCTTATTAGAAGATCAGATCTATATATCCATGGAGGACTGGTATCAGACAGATCCGGGTGATCAGTGCCTGATGATCATGAGTTTGCATGATCCGGTGGATGAGAAAGATAAACCATTTGAGTTAATTAACATTTCTCCTGCTGATACAGTTGATTTGGAAATCAGTCTTAATCAGGAACAGGTTATTTTAGCAGGCAGATATAAAACTTTCATCCTGTATACAGCTGTTTACCGCCTGAACGGAAATGCCCTTCAGTGGTCGAATACGTATAGTGTAAAAGGGGAGATCGAATAATTCCAAATAACGAATCTCAGATAACAGATGGGGTAGACACAAATCACATATTGCTTGAGAAGTGAATTATAAATTTGTGATAATTTGCGTTAATTTGTGTGCACTCTTCATTTTTAATCTGTGTAAATCTGCGTAATCTGCGTCCATTCTGATAAGTTACGATATGTGAATAAAAAATTTGTGATAATTTGCGTTAATTTGTGTCCATCCTTCTTTCTTAATCTTTTTAATCTGCGCAATCTGCGTCAATAAATTGTTTCATACTTTACATTTGCAATTTAAATTATTTCATTTATATTAGCATTGGGATTTGTAACATAATACTATTTCACCAAGTCTATGGGAAATCTCTATGATATTCATATCTAATAATTCTCACCGGAAGGCACACCTTCTGTCCACAGGGGAAAGTCTATAGAATAAACTGCTACCGAATTAAGTATCTAAAACTTTACATCCTTGTCATGGGGGCAATGGTTAACTTAAGGTTCGGACTTAACGAAGCAGAAATTATTTCTCATTGCTTAACATTAGAAAGTTACGTTAAAATGGCCGTCTTTCTATTAGGCTATATTGACGATCTTATAATAATCCGGCAGTGCATAAAAGAATGTCTGGAGCTGGATGATACTGATATCATTAAGGATAAATCCTATTCCTCATATCATTTTTTTCGTGAACATCAAATTCATAAAATAAAAAACCCGGATGAAAAAAAGAGAATACTTGAAGAATACTGCTGCAAAATAAAGCGGCTTATCAAAAAATTGGAAGCTCACGGGGATAAAATTGAAACAGGAGAGAAGTATAAAGATCAGGAAGATAACTGTACAGTAGATCCCCGGATCCTGCTGCTCGTAGAGGAAGAGAAAATTATAAATATTTTTAAGAAACTCGATACTACAGGACTCATACCGCCGATTAATTCAAACATATTAATCGGCGGGCACATTAAAGGCATTGATACTATTACTCCCTATAATCCGGAATTTAGTCAAAACAGGATCAGGGTTCTCAAGGATAAGATCGATTTAGTTCACTTCTTTTTTCTTGCACAGAAATACAAAATTTTAGCAGGTAATAGCAGAATGCTGAACAAGCTTATAGAACTGCATTTCGAAAATAACGAAGGAATGCCAATAACAAGCCTCCGGCAGACATTCCACACAGTTAAGGTTTATGAAGAATCAAAGATTCTCATGAAAATGAAAAAAGAATTCATAAATATTATTACTGAAGCGTTAGAAAAATGAGGAGTAAGAAATGAGTTTAGAAGATAAATACACTCTTGCATCAGAACTCCTTGCGCATCCGCGTCTGGCTGAATTTATCAGCGCGGGCTTCATCACTGAATTCCATATCCGAAACTGCCGTATCATAGTTGAATACTGCCTTCAGAAAAAACATTGCAGCCACACCGATCTTGTTGAAACCCTCTCCGCAAAATACTTCCTCTCCCAGGACCGGATACTTGCCATACTCTACAAATAAAAACCATTTTATCGTAGAGAGTGTTCTGTCATTTCCGCCCTCCGACTTTCGACTTCCGTCCTGCCACATTTATTCTTGACATTACTTTCCTGAATTACTAAGTTCGAAGTGCCCTGGGGAGTCATATCAGTGTTCTTTTTTATGACATATCGTATATAAATAATTAACACTTCATGTTAACCAAAAAATACTTATATTTACCATGAAGATTATTATTGGTGATCGAAAGTTAGAGAAGATTCTTACGGATGAGCGCAGGATGATTAAAACTCTTGGTGCTTTGAGAACCGAAAAGCTTAATCTCAGACTCGCTCAAATGAGTGCTGCTGTTACCCTTGAAGATTTAAAACATGTTGCCGGTAAGTATCATGAACTTCTTGGTAATAGAAAGGGATACTGGGCTTGTGATCTTGATCAACCTTACAGATTAATATTTAAACCTATTGAAGATCCGATTCCTGTTAACGACGACGGACAATATATCTGGACAGAAATTACAGGAGTATGCATTACAGAAATAACAAATTATCATGAGTAGTAAAAATGGACAGAGAATTTAGGCCAAACATTTTTCCTTTCCCCGGGCAGGATTTAGCTGAAAAGTTGGAAGAACTAAAGATTGGACCGAAGGAATTCGCAGTGAGAACCGGAAAGCCGGAGAAAACCATTACGGCAATTCTGAAAGGAGAGAGCAGCATAACTGCTGATATGGCTGTTTCCTTTGAAACTGTATTAAAAATTCCTGCACGCTTCTGGTTGAATCGCCAGAAGGATTATGATGAATATAAAGCGCGGGAGAAAAGAAAGCAGGCAGTAACTGAGGCTGAACAATGGGTTAGCAGCTTTCCGGTAAAACAGATGATAAAAAACGGGTGGCTGCGTGAGACAAAAACACATCAGGAAAAGACACTTGAACTATTTTCTTTTTTCGGAATATCAAATCATAAAGCCTGGGAAGATTATTACTGCAATAAGACTTTGAAAGTAGCCTTTAGCATTTCTCTGAAAACAACAAAAAATCCTCATTCAATTTCGGCCTGGCTTCGCAAAGGGGAGCTTCAGGCGGCAGCCATTGATACTGATCTTTTTTCAGCACAGGCATTCAGAAATATACTGCCTGAAATAAAAAATATTATGGCGGAGCAGCCGGATGATTTCTTTAGCAGGCTGCAGCAAATTTGCCGGTCCGTTGGAGTTATGTTAGTACCAACACCTTGTCTCCCCGGAGCACCAATCAACGGGTCAACCAGATGGATAAAAGATAATCCATTAATACAATTATCAGGCAGATATAAGAGGAATGATATCTTCTGGTTTACTTTCTTCCATGAAGCAGCCCACATTTTATTACATGGAAAAAAAAATGTTTTTATTGAAATTGAAAAGTATGCTGATCAGGATCATGCAAAGGAAGACGAAGCGAATGAATTTGCTGTAAAGTGGACTTTATCTGAAGAGGAAGAGAAAAAAGTTTTAGAAAATAAGCACCTGACTGATGCTGTAATCATGAAATTAGCGGAACAGTTTAATACTCATCCGGGTGTTATAATTGGACGGCTGCAGCACAAGAAAATTATTCCCCATACCGTAGGACGTCAATTTATTAAATCAATAGAACTTTGCAGGTAAATAATTCCGCCCATCTTCGCATTCCTTACTCCTAACTCCGTACTGCCTACTGTTCTTCCAGCCGCAGCGAATCTGCGTTTTTTTTCTGCTTTCTATTTTTCATCTGCGAAATTTGCGTAATCTGTGGCTATTAACCATAATAAGCCTGAAAGGCTTACATATAATAGCCTGGGGCAACGCCCCAGGGTTATAAAATCCCAAACCATTACGACCCTGAAAGGGTCGGATATTCAGGACAATAGCCTGACAGGAAAAACAGTCTTATCCAATTTTTCCATTAATACCTCCTCTATTTTTTATGACAACCGTTGCAGCAAAAATAACAGCCATCCACATTACTGTAAATCGCTTTTGCAGCCCTTATTGCCTCATGGCAGTTATTGAAATTTCCCACGAAAGTTTTATTCTGAATAGCATAGAAAAATTGACAATCAGAAGTATGCACCTCATGTTCGCCAGTAGATTGGGCATTGTTATTAACATAATACGCTGACATGTGTACCTCGATAATATTTATATTGTTTGTGTTAACGACCTGTGCAGGTCTTGATAGTTTCGCTTGTATAAGGCAAGGAATGGAAGTGAAAACTGAAGAAGGAGTAATTTTTATCCGGACATATGTTTAATCCCCCAGTTTATAAACAATGATTCTTAATGTAAGCAACTTAGTAAGAAATTTTGATGATACAGATGGAGATGTCAATCATGAAATTTTTCTTGCAAAATCACGTAAATAATCTTAGTTTAGGCGGGATATTATAGATTAAGGGGAAAGGGTGGCCTAAAACAACAAACCGAAAAAAGAAGAACCGCTCGAAAAGAAACTCTGGAAATGATAGGCTTATGAGACACTAAAAAGCATCATTAAAAAATATAAATAATATCAAATGTTAAATGAATTAGAATGGCAGACACGAAGGGATCGAATAGATAAAAAGCTTACTGCTTTACATCCTCAGTGGGAAATAATAAACTATTCACCTTTTATTAAAACAAATACTTTGTCCTGCCATGCCGTAAGGGAATACCCCACCGAAAATGGTCCTGCTGATTACGCGCTTTTCATGCAGGGAAAACTCATAGGAATAATTGAAGCAAAAAAAGTTGGTGTGAGTCCGCAGAATGTTCTCGAACAGGCAAAACGTTATTCAAGGGGCATAAGGACTGATGCCGGTCAATGGGGCGAATATGGTGTGCCTTTCCTGTATGCCACTAACGGTGAAGTGATCTGGTTTATAGATGTCAGAGATCCCCATAGTCTGTCACGGCAAATCTCAGACTTCCACACATCTCCTTCCTTATCAGAAATGTTTTGTAAAGAAATACTGGGGGAAGACGATTTTCAATCTATTCCTTTTAACGACCGGTTGAGATATTACCAGCTGAAAGTCCTGCAGGATATAGAGACTGCAATCATCAATAAAAAACGTGCAATGCTGCTCGCCATGGCAACCGGTACAGGCAAGACTTTTACTATCGTTTCATCCATATACAGATTACTGGAATCCAAACAATTCCGGCGCATATTATTCCTGGTCGACAGGCGTGCGCTTGCAGCTCAGGCTGTAAGAGAGTTTTCAACCTTCTCAACTCCAAAAGGAAATAAGTTTGATCAGGAGTATGAGGTTTACAGTCAGAGATTCAGAAAAGAAGATTTTGGTGAAGAAGATCACTTTGACCCAAAAGTGCTCCCGACAAAATATCTCACAGAACCAGATGAAACAAAAACTTTTGTTTACATCTCAACTATTCAGAGGATGACAATTAACCTCTTCGGTTGGGAAAGGGCGTTTGATCAGGATGCCAATGATCCTGATTATGAAGAAGATACTGAAACATTCGATACACCCATTCCCATTCATGCTTTTGATCTTATCATTGCCGATGAATGCCATAGAGGATACACAGCTAAAGAAACTGCCATATGGAGAAGCACGCTTGAATACTTTGATGCTATTAAAATAGGCCTAACCGCCACACCCGCTGCCCATTCACTTTCTTTTTTCAAAGAAGTAATCTCTAGATATTCAACTGATGAAGCTATTGCTGACGGTTATCTTGTTGATTATGAAGCCATTAAAATCAGCTCAGGCGTCCTTATGAAAGGTGCTTTCCTTAAAGAGGGTGAGCACGTGGGCATAATTGACACACGAACAGGCCATGAGACTTATGATGAACTTGAAGACGAACGCGCTTATTCTACAGAAGAAATTGAAAAGAAAATTACCGCTCCGGATACCAACGTAAAGATTATAAAACAAATTGCTAAGTATGCGTATGAACATGAACAGCAGACAGGCAGATTTCCAAAGATTCTGATCTTTGCTTCAAATGATCTTCCTTTCACATCTCATGCTGATCAGCTTGTAAAAATATGCCGTGAGGAATTTAACCAGGGAGATGCATTTGTACAGAAGATAACCGGCAGTCCAAATGTTGATAGACCGCTGCAGAGAATTAGAGAATTCCGTAACCGTCCCAATCCCAAAATTGTTGTTACAGTTGATATGCTCAGCACAGGTGTTGATGTACCAGCAATTGAATTTATAGTTTTTCTCCGGGCTGTAAAATCAAGGATACTGTGGGTACAGATGCTGGGACGCGGAACAAGAATATGTCCGGGAATAAATAAAGATCACTTTAAGGTATTTGATTGCTTTGATGGTACACTGATAAACTATTTTAATAAAACAACAGATTTTAATATTGAACCTCCCCTTAAAGATCCGTTAACAATTAAGCAGATCATTGAGAATATTTATCAGAATGTTTCCCGCGATTACTATATTAAAATTCTTGTTAAACGGCTTCGCCGTATAGAAAAGACTATGAGCGGAGAAGCAAGAGAAATGTTCGCGATGTACATAAAGGATGGAGACATCGGGAAGTTTGCATCAGATCTGCCGGGTATGCTTAAAAATGATTTTACCGGAACAATGAAACTGCTGCGTGATGAGAAATTCCAGGAACTTCTTGTTAATTATCCGCGGCCTGTGCGCGATTTTGTTATTGGTTATGAAATCGAGGATACTGTTACATCTGAAAGACTTATACTTGGAGAAAAGCCTAAGGATTACTTGGATTCTTTTATTAAATTTGTAAAAGAAAATCCTGACCAGATAACCGCCATCCGGATACTTCTTGAAAAACCTAAGGAGTGGAACACAGAAGCGCTTAATGAACTGAGGGAAAAGCTCCGTTCGAAAAAGTTCCCTGAAAAGTATCTGCAGGAAGCTCATAAAATTGTTTATCATAAGGCTCTTGCTGATATCATTTCAATGGTAAAGCATGCTGCAAAAGAAGCTGAACCTATTCTTACTGCAGAGGAAAGGGTGAATGCTGCTTTCGAAAAGATCACGGCGGACAGGCATTTTGACTACGAACAAAACAAGTGGCTGAACTTCATCCGTGAGCATCTTATACAGAATCTTACTATTGGTGAAGATGACTTTAACTATTCACCGGTATTTGAGCGAAACGGCGGATTGCGAAAGGCACAAAGAATTTTTGGTAAAGAAGAACTTAAAACACTTATTAATGAAATAAATTTTGCTATGGCAGCATAAGGACTTGTTCTTTTCTTAACGTAGTACGCCCATTTGAAATATAAATTAAATAGAGTATTTTTCTATCTATGATTTCCTCACCTGATCAAATAAAAGAAATAGCCATAAATTTCAGAATCGAGAATAAGGAATCTGGATTAAAGGTTATTTCGATTAATGATATCATCTCTGTTTTTTCTGATTTGAAAAGATCCTTTTTGAATTTCGTTGAATATAAGCTTAACCATGATGAAGCCTGCCGGGAATTAATTCAGCATAAACCGTCTGCAAAAGACAGTTTGCTTAAAGGTTCTGAATTATATGTTTTGGATGTTAAGATTGGCAGTTTTCAGGCTGCAGTAGCACCGGAAATTCTCAATGATTCAATTCATCTGTTTCAGGATGAAGTAAAGAATTTCAAAATGGATACCTTTCTTGATTATAGAAATGATGTTGTATATCTTGATTATTATAGTGCAGAAGAGGTCGAAAGAATCATTTCAAAATATCCTGCAGAATCAAGGGCAGCACTATATAAACCCTTTCTTGAAACCTTTTCTGAAAACAAGGATTATAATGTTATTCTCCTGAATAACGAAGATAAGCCGGTCAGGAAACTTATTCCGGTACAGGAAAACTTAAGAAGCACTCTGGTTCCCGGCAGATCAAGATCCGAAGTAAAGGAAAGATTAGTTAAAGCTTATTTCTATATCAAATCAGATACTGATGAGATAAGCACAAAGAAACCCAAAATAAAGCGAATGATCGATTTAGAAGTGTTAGAACATGAAACATATCCTTTTAAACCTGATACGATTAAATTCGGGGATGAAGTGTTTGTGCTTAATAAAAATTTAGTTTGTGATGTAGAATATATTGACGATAAATTTTTAATTACCAATTCTGATCTGGACATTGTTGTATGGGGCAATACCAGAGAAGAAGCTGAAACTGCCTTTAACTTTTCGTTTTACTCTTTATATAAGAATTTTGCGGAGGAAAATGTTAGCAATCTATCTGATAAGGCAATTGACTTAAAGCAAAAACTGCAGATGTTGGTTAAAAAACATTACCCTGAATGAAAGCACGAAAAACAACAGAGCTCAGCAGTATCCTGGAAAAAAAGGGATTCGCCCTGGATCCCAAAAAAGACCATCATCGGTTTTACTATTTAATCGTTGATGGAAAAAAACATAATATCTATACTTATTTAAGTCATGGTAATAAAGAATATTCCTCCAGTCTGATGTCTGTAATTAAAAAGCAATTAAAATTCACAGATTCGAAGCTTGCAGAAGATTTTTTCGATTGTCCTATGAGTTATCAGGATTATAAGGACATGCTTAAAAAAGCCGGCCTGCTTTAAGTTAAGATTTTATTATTCATCATACAAAATAGATCCCTTCCGCTTAGATGATAACAGAACAAACTAATTAGCGAAAATAATAGGAAAGTACATGTCGGATATTGTAAATAAACTTTGGGGATTTTGTCATACTTTGCGTCATGATGGAATAGATTACGGTGATTACATCGAACAGCTCACATATCTTTTATTCTTAAAGATGGCTGATGAGAAGGAAGCTGAAATACCGGTTAAATATAACTGGAATAGTTTAAAGACCAGATCAGGAAATGAACTGCTGGATCACTACTCAGAAATTTTAAGAGAACTGAGAGCACAAAAGGGAATCCTTGGCGATATCTTTACACAGTCGATGCCCCGCTTTAATAATCCTGTTAATCTTAAGCGTGTTATTACAATGATTGATGAGGAAGAATGGTCGGCACTTGATGTGGATGTGAAGGGACAGGCATTTGAGGGACTTCTTGAGAAAGCCGCAAGTGAAGGCAAAAAGGGAGCAGGACAATATTTTACTCCCCGCGTACTCATTCAATCAATAGTAAGACTGATGAAACCCGACCCGCGCGTGAGTAATGGTTTTACAATATGCGATCCCGCATGCGGCAGCGGCGGATTCCTTGTATCTGCCTATGAATGGCTGATGAATGAAACAAACCATGGCGCCTCAATTGACAGAAAGGACTGGAAGAGGATTAAGACAAAGACTTACTATGGCCAGGATCTTGTCCCGCGTCCCCGCCGGTTATCATTAATGAATTTATACCTTCACGGACTCGAACCGAAGATTTATCTTGGCGATACAATTTATGAACCCGACAGGGGAGAGCGCTACGACTGCATTTTAACAAATCCTCCCTTTGGTACAAAGGGAGCAAACCAGGCGCCGAACCGGGACGATTTCACAATTGAAACCAGCAACAAGCAGCTGAACTTTGTACAGCACATTATGACTATACTAAAACCGGGCGGAAGGGCTGCAGTTGTCCTGCCTGATAATGTTTTGTTTGAAGATAAAGCAGGTGAAGTGTTTGAAATACTTATGCAGGACTGCAATCTGCACACTATCTTACGTCTGCCCCGCGGTACATTTACGCCTTACAGCCAGGGAGTAAAAGCAAATGTAATATTCTTTCAGAAGGGACTTCCGACAGAAAGTGTATGGATATTTGATGCGCGCTCAAATGTCCCTGGAGTAACCAAAAAGGACAGACCCTTAACTCAAAAGCATTTTGAAGAATTTGAAAAGTGCTTCGGCACCGATACTAACGGCAGAAGTAAAAGGAAAGATACCGGTGAAGAAGGACGTTTCAGAAAATTTTCACTCCAGGAAATAAAGCAGAGGAACTATAAACTTGATATAACCTGGTTAAGAGATGAAACACTTGAAGATGCCGATGAGCTCCCCGAACCGCAGGTTCTCGCCAGTGAAGCCATAACTGAACTTGAAGCAGTGATCGACAGCCTGAAAGATATACTTGAAGAAATAGAATTAAACGGGAATGGAAATGAGTGAGTTACCGAAGGGGTGGAAGATTATAGAGTTAAAACATTTAGGTGAGTATATCAACGGCAGAGCTTTCAAACCCTCTGAATGGGATAGAAAAGGACTGCCCATTATTCGTATACAAAATTTAACGGGTTCTTCAGATCATTATAACTATTCTGATCAACTTTATGAAGACAAGTTTCGGATTAAAAATGGTGAATTACTTGTAGCCTGGTCGGCTTCGCTTGGCGCATTTATATGGAAAGGAAGCGATGCTTGGTTAAATCAGCATATCTTCAAAGTCATTCCCAATGAACATCTTGTCACCAAAGAGTTTTTATATTATACGATCAGTAATGCTATTGAAGAGCTTTATGATAAAACACATGGAACAGGGATGGTACATGTTACTAAACCTGTTTTTGAATCACATAAAGTTTTCTTACCATCTTTAATTGAACAAAAGCGTATAGTTGAAAAGCTTGATAAACTCTTAGCAAAAGTAGGAGAATCAAAAGCCCGCCTGGAAAAAATCCCGGGAATATTAAAACGCTTGCGCCAGTCGGTACTTTTCGCAGCATACACTGGGTTACTAACTCAGGGATGGAGAAGAAAGAACTTAGTTAATATAGAAGATCAAAATTATTTAGCTCCAGAAAGAATACCGTTTAGTATACCAGAGAGTTGGTGTTGGGTTAAGTGGATTGACGTTGTCTCGCAAGCAAAGCATTCATTTAAAAGAGGACCTTTCGGGGGCGCTTTGAAGAAAGAGATTTTTGTTACTACGGGTTATAAAGTTTATGAGCAATGTAATCCGATTAATGACAATTGCGATTTAGGGAATTATTTTATAACCAAAGAAAAATTTGAGGAGCTTAATTCTTTTAAAGTTAATGAAGGCGATCTATTAATCAGTTGTTCTGGGGTAACATTAGGAAGGATTACCAGAATTCCACATTCTTATAAGGAAGGCATAATTAACCAAGCATTACTGAAAGTTACACTTGATGAATCAAAAATAAATAGTGATTACTTCATCAGCTATTTCAGATCAAAAACTTTTCAAGAATTTTTATTTGAAAATGCACAAGGATCGGCCCAGCCAAATATTAAAGGTGTTAAAGAATTAAAAACCTTGCCTATTCCTTTAGCACCACTACAGGAACAAATTGAAATCGTAAAAAGAATCAATACATTATTCAAGAAAGCAGATGAAATTGAGATGCGCTATAATAAAGCGAAATGCCATATAGATAAAATAACACAGTCCATATTAAGCAGGGCATTCAGGGGCGAGCTTGTTCCGCAGGAAGTATAGTGAGCTGCCAAAGTAAAAGCTTAACCAATCCAAATAAAATCCATAGTGGTAACATTTTCCAACAAAATCCTCATCCCTTCTGTTTTACCCCCTCTCAATTTCATCCTTTCATCTATAGCTATATCAGATTTACGTAGAATGATATTATGTATACTTCTGGATTAATCTTTTTATTAAATATTCTGATTGCAGCTCTTCCTTAGAAACACATAAGCATAAAATTCTGCTTAGTACTTCTTCATTTAGTCCTATATGGTTTTTTATTTTATTAACATACAAAAATAACAAATGCACGTATTCATGTCCTTTAATTTGATACTTTAAATCAAATTCTTCCTCAGTCAGTTTCTTTTCTATATAACTTTCAATATTGTTTTTGTCATTTATTAATCCATTTGAAATTAGGAATTTTTTCAAATATTCATCCTTTTTTAAAAATATACTTCCATTTATTCTATCAATAGAAATACTTTTTTTAATTTCAATTTTCTTAACATCTTTTTTCGCAAGTTCGGCAATTAACTCTAAAAAAAACAAATATCTTAATATCGGTGTAAATGCATCTAATATACTTCGTGCTGAAAAAGGAAATCCATATAAAAATTGGTTAAAAAATAATTCTAAACACTTATCATTGAAAAAATACATTTCGAGACTAGAATAATCAGTATAAAGCAGATAGCAGTTCCATACAACAGAATTCTTATACGTATCAAAATCAATGTCGGCGATACAATAAACATTTAATTTTGAACTTCCGAAATGATCAAATAACTGAGATGAAAGTTCAATAACTTTTTTCCTATTATTTACTCTTAAATAAGGTTTCTCATCGTAAAGGGTAGAAAAATCTATGGAATCAATTTCAATAATATGTAGATTAGCATTAGCTAAAATAGATCCATAAAACGACTTATCAGAAGCACCCTCTACATAAAGATCCCTCAAATCTGGTTCAAATGTATAAAGTGCTAAAACTTCGGTAAGCAGCCTTCTTACAGGGGTCACCATTTAGTACCCCTTTAAATTTGTTAATTTGATTACCTGTTCTCTATGACTTGATAAAATTTCAAAAGAGTGTGTAGCTAATAAAAATTGTGCTTTTCCAACTGCATTTAATTTTAAAAGACTATTGAGAAGATTTCTTTGCCATTTTATATTTAACGAGATCTCCGGTTCATCAATAATCAGAATCTTTGCTTGATTGCTTGCTAAAATGGTGTTACAGAATAATAATATAAGTTGTTTTTCACCTGAAGATAAATAATTGAACTGGATACGCTCGTTTGTGAGAGATTGTGTTACCCGAAAACCCGTTTGTAAATTGTAGCTCAAAGTCTTGTTATAAAGATATGAATTAATTTCACTTAAAATTGTAGTCAACAAAACTTGAATTTTTTCTTGAGCATCTAATCTGGCCAAAATTCCTCTTATGAATGGTTCTAAAACGTCATATATTATCATCTTTTTATTATCTTCCACTGAAAGAAATGCTGTCTCCATTTGTGAATACTCGGCTTTATTCATTAAACCTAATTCCACAAAAGCATTTATGCGAGATTTTACTTGATTTATTAAACTTTGAAAATCCGCTATTACTTTTTGAATATCATCAGAAGTCGTTAAGTCTGTTTGTTTAATTTTATTTACAATATCTAAGTATATATTGTTAGCTTTCTTTTCACCGAGTTTAGCTGTACTTAATACTCTTGATTTTATCCAGTTTTCTAGCATAGTAATATTATTATCGATTAAATCTGGCCTGCTTTCTTTTTTTGGTTTTCTCTTTATTTCGTCCGGCACAATTTCTAAATCAAAATCGATTCCATCTACACTTGATCTTTTATACCAAACTGGTACATCAACATCCATTGTCTGCCTATTATCGGATAAGTAAAATATTTTCAGGTTCAATGATTTTAAATATGAAAGTATTTTGAAAAAATCCGTTTCAGCCTCTTTATTCTCTTGGATTCTAATTACATAGTCTTCTAACTCGTGTTGTGCGATTAAAAATTGTTGTAGTATTATAGATTCATTATTCCTAATATAGTAATTATAAGAGCCAATCAAATCGTTTTCACGTGATGCACCTATGGAAACCCCATTGGTTAAGGTAACTTCAATTCTTTTAAATTTGATCCGCGCAAGTGCAGATTTATGACCGGCATTAGATTTACTTGAGATTAGATAAAAAATGGATTTTAGAATAGTAGTTTTTCCAGATCCATTATCTCCATATAAAATTAGTGTCCCCTCAAGTTCAGAATTAGTATTAATGTGGTAATTGTAAAAACCAAATAATTCTTCAATGACTATACTTTTTATCATATACATATCTTGGCTCCCTAAAGCGGATTAAAAATATATCTTATATATCAAAATTACAATAATAAAAATACAAATAATTAATATATCTAATCTATCGATAATGTAGGTCAGGTTAATGCCACTTAGACGGTAGATTGTGATGATTTTCTTTGAAAATCGTTTATTGCCATTTCTTTATGCACAATAGAGAATAGCTGACCGGATCCAGTGAGGTATAAAGAGCCAGTAAACCAAATTTCTTTCTTAATAATTATATGACTCTTATAAATTATATTGATAAGCTTGTTGTAATTTTTTGGGGAATTCTTGTGATAGCAAGTTCAAAGACATTTTTACTACTCTCTCAAATTAGTTTACCCTACTTGCTTAAAACAGTACAAACAATTCGAAGGTATATATATGCCCATTCCTGATTTCCAATCAATTATGCTTTCATTAATGCTGTATGCTTCTGATGAAATGAACATACGCTTAGAGAGTCAATTGAGTATTTGGCTAAGCAGTGCAAACTCATTGATGAAGAGAAAACAGAATTGCTGCCAAGTGGCCAGTCTATTTTTGATAACCGTGTCGGGTGGGCAAAGACTCACCTTTTTAAAGCGGGATTGTTATCCTCAACTAGAATATCTGTATTTATTATTTCCTAACGTGGAAGAGAGGTTTTTGATCGAAAACCGAATTGTAAAAACATGAATTTCCTCAAAATACTTTCCGGAATATGTGGAGTTTATTAAAAAAGAAAAAAGAACTAATCCCCGAAAAAGGGAAATCCAGCGAAGTAGAAGAGAACACTCCGGAAGAGTCTCTCGAGTAAAATAAGTCTTTCATTTAATATCTGGACACTCGGCTGGACAAATCACCCAGACAGCGTTCAGGTTCTATTTCGGCAAACGAAGAAGTCCCGTGGTGATAAATCAGTGAAGAGCAGAAAATAATAGAATGTCATCGTTAAAAGTATTATTTTAAATAGAAATTATTAGATTCAGCAGGTGAATAAAGCAGCATTACATAAAAATGAACTTGGTTATGGTATTTATACTGTATCCGATATAAGCCGGTTGCTGAAACTTGAACCAGGGAAGGTTCGCAGGTATCTCAAAAATTATTGGGATGAAGGTTTAATCAGTAAGCTCTATAAAGATAGCTACTCCTGGAAGAATTCAAGAGGGAATAAAGCTGTGAACTTCTATATGCTTATAGAGTTTTTCAGCTTTTTCAAGTTAAAGGAAATAGGTGTTAAAACATCTACTATTCTAAAAGCCCGCCTGAACATTGCTTCAGAATTAAGAACAGCTTATCCGTTTGCCTCTGCAGGTTTATTATCCGATGGAAAAAAGATATGGTACGAAGTTGAAAATGATATCGTCAATGCCGACGGAAGCTGTCAGACTAACTTTGTAAACATTATTAAAGCTTTCACTGAGAAAATTGACTTTGGACAAGATAAATTGGCTAACCGGTTCTGGCCCGATGGGAAACTAAGCAGTGTAGTTGTTGATCCACACCATCAATTCGGTCAGCCTGTAATTAACGGGACAAACATAAATACAGAGATGTTGTTTTCAATGTACAGCAGTGGTGAAAGTATAGAGTCAATTCGTGATTTATATGAATTATCTGAAAAGGAAATAATTGACGCTATTAACTTTTATCAGAAAGCAGCATGACTGATGTTTATCTGGATGAGAACTTATCAGAACATGTAGCCTCAGCCCTGAATTTTCTATGCAAAGGGGATTTTGCTGACATTCAGGTTCATTCCACCAAGAGTGTTTTCGGCAAAGGCGAAAAGGATGAAGTAATAATTCCTGAAATCGGAAAAAGAAATGGAATCCTTATAACTCGTGACTTCAATATCAATAAAACCCGCCTTCAGTATGAGCTTTGTAAAAAGTACAATTTAGGTGTATTCTTCATCACCCTTCCAAAAGGTCAGAATAAACACTGGGAAATTGTTAAGGTGCTTATTAGAAATTGGGAAGAGGTCGTAGATAAAATACGTAAGGAAAAAAGACCTTTTGCTTATAGAATAAGTGTAAAAGGTCGTATGGAAAGACTTCAGTAATTCATAAACTCAGGGGAATTATGAAAAAAAAACAATTTTCTTATTGTACAATGCTGGTTATTAGTCTTTTGTTTTACACCGGCTGCACAAGCTATTCTGTTTTTAATCAGCGATCTTACGAAATGGCAACCGCACTGAAGGTTGACGCCCTCGAACTTCTGAACTATGCTTCTGAACCTTTTAGTGAGCATCAGGATGAAATCAAACTATTAAAGAGAAATGTTGAAAAAGCATACCAGTACGCAAAAGGTTTGCCTGACAATCCGGAAACTGTTAAGCAATGGGACATTTTGAAAAATCCGAATGGGTTTTTACTTTTTGGTGCGCTTAATAAATGGGAAGCAGAAGGTACTCTTAGTCCGGGATTTATTAGTTCCATCCAACCTCAAATTGAAGAAGCGTTTGATTCCATTATAGAACTGGAAAGCGGAAAAAGGAAACCGGAGAATTAATTTATAAATAGCGGGGATAAAATGACAAATTTGGAAAATTTCTGGAAGGATATCCAAAAGGGAGTGGTTGAACTGGCAGAACAGAACCTGAAAGATTATAAGGATTCTGCAATAAATGACGGGCTTGCATTCATTGTCAAAGGCAAAGAGAAAATATCTTTATGGGTGCAGCAATTGGCTGATGGAGAAATAAATCAGAATGACTTTGAGTTTCTCTTTAATTCACAAAAAGATCTCATGGAGATGCAAGCTCTTACTAAACTTGGACTTGCTAAAGCGAGAATGGACCAGTTCAAAAGTGACTTGGTGAATTTGGTAATTTCAAAAGGATTAAAAACAATAATTTAATTGGGGGAAATATGTACACCATCATTATCTGCGGGACACAAAGACAAAATGAAATTGATGAACGATGGATTAATCAGGAAATCAATAGAAGGCGGGCAGATGATAAGCCTGTTTGTGTAAAGGTATCAATTGAAACTTCGACAGTAAAAATGAGTTTAGCATCTGAAGATTGCAAACTATCCGGGACAGGATTTCACCCAAGTCCTGATGAAAAGAAAATAATTGATTGCTGGTATAAGCATCATCTCAATGGTAAAGATTTTATGGGGGGTAATCTTATAGCTTTTCTAAAACAAATCAAATTAGATTAATTGGAGATAATGATGATTTCTGTATTTATGTCATATTCACATAAAGATGAAGTTATGAGAGATGAATTAGAAGTGCATTTAGCATCCTTGAAACGCCAGGGAAAAATAGATAGCTGGCACGATAGAAAGATAGGAGCAGGAAAAGAGTTGAGTTCAGAGATTGATAAACACCTGATTGAAGATGAGATTATCCTTCTCCTTATAAGTCCTTACTTCATCGCTTCAGATTACTGTTATCTTATTGAGATGAAAAAAGCGATGGAGCGTCACCATAAAAATGAGGCAAGGATAATACCGGTTATTTTACAACCGTGTAACTGGCAACCTACACCTTTTGGGCAGCTTCTTGCAGTACCAAAAGATGGTAAACCGGTTTCCAAATATCCAAATCCACACGATGCATATCTTGAAGTTACATTAGCTATTGAAAAAGCAGTGGATGAAATCAGAAAACAAAAGAACCTTCTGGAATGGGCAATAGCAGAAAACCAAGTTCCGACAAAATTAACAGAGTCAGAAGAAATAAGATCCAGTAATTTAAGAGTGAAAAAAGATTTTACGCAAAGAGAAAAAGACAAATTTCTTGCAGATGCGTTTGAGTACATAGCAAAATATGTTGAGGGTTCATTAAATGAATTGAAAAAGAGGAATAATGATGTTGATTTCGCTTTCAGAAGAATTGATGCAAACAAATTTAATGCAGCCATATATAAAAAGGGCAATATGTTAAGTTACTGCACAATCAGGTTAACCGGAAATAAATACAACAATATCACTTTTTCTAGTACCGATTCTGATTCAGGTTATAATGAATCATTAAGTGTCAAAGAAGGAGAATTTATATTGTATTTGGAACCCTTGGGAATGTTCACTTTTGGCGCTAAGCAGGACCTTAGTCTTGAAGGGGCTGCTGAATACTACTGGACTAAGTTGATGGAACCTTTACAATAGACTGTTATAAATATTAATCTATTAATACTAATAAAGTTGGAAAAATTATGACAGAATTTGAGACCAAATTAATTGAACAATTGGAAATACTAAACAAGAATTTATCAACTAAGAATATGCCTTCATCTCAAAATCCTAAACCTAATTTTGCTGAATACTTTTTGAGCAATATTAAAAACCTTGAAAATCGGATTCAGGTTTTGACTAATACTTTAGGACTTTTAACTGAAGCGGTTCATAGACCCAAATAGTTTGAGCAACAGCCGTGTCGTCCCATCCGGGACTTTGGTTTGTGGGGATTGTGCGTTTCTATGAATATGTTGGGTGCCTAACGGCACCTGGTCCCTACGGGACAATAAAAGAAAGCCACATAAAGCTCGCATCCGGCATGAAGAACAGGATTATGTACCCGGGAACAAAGTTCCTGGTTGTGAAGTATCACTGTTGCAATTTGATTAAAATCATTTTAAGTTTGATCTGCATTCTATTAACTAACTTTTTTGGGGAGCCTATTCAAATAATTCTACTGTGTGTTCTTAACTGATTCATACACATTCAAAGAGGTAGAATTATGCAGTTCTGTATTCAGCAGTCCTCAGGGACAATCCAGCCCGCATGCTTTCCAGACATACTCCTAAAGGGCTTCAGCCGGAGAACCAAATCCAGACACAGATGGCGGAGCCATGCCTTCGGCATTTCACAGATTACACAGATTTCACAAATTAAGCTTTGTCTGATTTTTTAGAAGGATCAGGAGCACAGATTAATATTTATTATCACAACTCATCAGGCGAATGATATGAGAATTTTTCGCGGAATGGATTAATCCGCAGACATCACTTTGCAAATAATTCCAAAAACAAATTTATTCGGGGACGCTATGAGTAAAACAAAATCTAAAATTCTCCAGGATCTTAGCAAAATGTTTCTGTCACTTCAGAAAACAATGCATACGTCCTATTTTAATGAGATTGAATCTTATATCAGATCATTGAATGAACAGGAAAAAAGTCATCTTAATTCTCTTATTCTCGATTTCATAAGATCAGATGGCAGCATTGACATTTTATTTGGATGCTATTTAATGAAGTTCACAAAAAATATCCAAATAATTCCTGAAGCAGAGCAGATTTTGTTTAAAAGTGAAAAGGGCAGTTTAAAACAAACCGAATTGCTATTAATTCTGCTGGACTTTGAGGATCAGAATTTAGATTCATATCTCTGCCAGTATCTTGATGAATTAAACTACTTCCAGCTTTCTTACAATCCCGTACTACATCTTATGGCAAAATATAAAACACAGGAGTTCAGAAAAAGAATAATCGGAGCATTTGAATCAGCCATAGCTGATAATATTACTGATATTGATATGCAGCAGCTGATGTATAATTTCATAAGATCTGATTATAAATTGAATATAAAAAATATTATAGAAGAAGTGACGAAAAATTCTAAGGACCCGCATAAAATTAAAAATATTTTTAAGTCAGCTGAGGCAGGCATTGCAGTTTTCCTTCTAAAACGGGATAGAAAAATGAGTGAGGATATAAAGAATGACTTATTCCCGGCTAACTGCTCCGAGAAGCAAAAACAATCCATTTCAATATTTGAATGGATTGAGAAGGTCAACAGGGATCGGTTAACAGTTTCGTGGAATTAACAGAGTTGGATATGTGGTAAACGTTAGAACATAATAAGTTGGGGAGAAAGGAGATTGGGACCAATCTTCCCTGGCTTCCGAATTTCCAGACTTCCCTTCTTATTCTAAATGTTAATAAAAATGGGTCCGAACAATTAATAATTTATCACACTCATCAGGAGTAAGACTATGAGAACCAGTAGTGAAATAAGAAGCTATCTTTGTTATAGTTTCAGGTTAGCTCTTAAAAAAGATACAAAGAAGCAATTAAATGGATTAAATGAATATGTGAAATCCTTTCTTGATCCTGCCGAACAGGAGGAGTTCAAAAGTGCAATTGTGGATCTGCTGAAATCAAATGAGCAGTTTGAGGTGTTGGTCGGGACATACATACTGCTGCATCCGCATAGATATGATATGATTCCTTATCTGCGGGAAGTCTATGCAGCTTCTGAGGAAAAGTCCTGGAAATCACTTGAACTGCTATATACTCTTCTGTTCCTAAATGATGATTATGTATTACCTGATCTTGAAAAATTGATCACCTCGGATGAACTGAAACAGGAATCAGTTATACGATTGCTTAATGAATTAATGGAATTTGATGACTTAATGTTTGTGCAGCTTACTGCAATATTTGTATGTGCGGAGTTGAGCAAAAATACTAAAGCTGAAGAAATTTACCAGTATCTTCACGGCATATTTATAACAGCACAACAGAAATCCCGGGAGGATCTGTTCTTTGAGTTTCTGCTCCTGCTTTATAAAACAGGAATACAAACCGATACAGTTAAAAAGCTGACTAATAGGTATGCGAAATTGTACAGATCCCTGAAAAGAGTTATTTAGCAGAATGAATTCGGAAAACATCCAAATTAAAACAAAAACATAATATTAAATGGGGTATAATTATGCGGACAAGCTCTCAGATAAAAAAGGATATTTCAGATATGATCAACAAATTTCCTTTGAACCTGACAAAAGCTGTCGATAAATTCCAGAAATATATGCGCTCATTTTATAGTGAAGAAGCTCCGGAGCTGCGGCGTGCGCTGATTGAATTACTTACTTCAGGTGACGAGGCTGAATATCAGATTGGGAAATTTATTGCTGCAAATATAGGCATTGACATGATTACGGCAATACGGGAATTATCTTCATCTGCAGAAAAGGGTTCAAAGGAACATACGGTTTTGCTTCTCGTTCGTCTTACATTGAAGGATGATTCTGCATTTCAGGAAATAGTGAATCTTTTAGATGAGAGTATCTATGATGATTACACCACCGCAAGGTTAATCGCTGTCCTTGGCCGGAGTAGTGAAGAGGAGTTTTATAAGAGGGGAGCACCTTTCATTATGAACCTGCTGCAGCGTAATATTCCACAAGGTGAGCTTAATCGGATTATCTGCTTAATGCAATTCGAGCAAAGACATTTGAATATTGATTTGATACTGGAACTCATAAAAGAATGTATGAAGTTATCTGCTAATAACAGAAAGCTGGAAAGAATATATGATTCGCTTTTAAGAAAAGCTCAACCGGAATTATTTGCTGAAATGACAGAAAAGTATATCAGGCAGCTGGAGATTGCAATATAGGAAGTCCATAAAATGCTGCTATTGTTTAGTTGACGTATTACTAACAGGAATAGTAAAATAGAAGGTAGAACCTTTGCCAGGCTCTGATTCAACCCAAATCCTGCCGCCGTGACGTTCAACTATTTTCTTGCAGATTGCAAGCCCCATGCCTGTACCTGGATACTTTTCACTGCTATGGAGTCTTTGGAATATTAAAAATATACGTTCTGAATTGATAGCATCAATACCAATACCATTGTCATTAATTGAAAACACAAACTCATCAGAATTTTTATCGGCGGATATTTTTATAATAGTATCTTTATTGTTACGGAATTTAACCGCATTCTCAATTATATTCTGGAATACTTGTCTCATCTCTACAGGATCAGACATCAATACTGGTAAAGGCTCAACTATAACATTTACATTATTATTATCTATTAAGAAATTCAAATCATCCAAAACTTCCTGTGCTATAACATTAAAATCAGTTAACTGGAGAGGTTTTCCCTGTGCTGAAATTCTCGCATACTTAAGTAGATCTGTTAATAATGACAGCATGCGGTTAGTCCCTCGAAAAATAAACTCAAAATACTCATCAGCGTTAGGATCAAATTTCCCTTTGTATCTTTCAGAAAGGAGACTGGAGAACTGTGTAACTGTTCTTAAGGGTTCCTGAAGGTCATGACTGGTAATATAGGCAAACTGCTCAAGTTCTCTATTCGATCGTTCCAGTTCTTTCATAGCAGCTGCTAACTTGTTTTCAGCTTCTTTACGCTCAGTTATATCTCTAAAAGTAATGAAAAAACCGTCACTAAGCTTATTTACCCTTGTATCGAAAATCCCTTTTATTGTCTGGTGTTTATTTTGAAATTCCATATAAACACCTTCTTTCATTAAAGGCTTATCTGTTTCAACGACTATAATGAACTCTTCGAATATCTCACTACCTTTCAGACTTGGTGAAATTTCAAGAAGCTTTCTTCCAATTACTTCTTCTTTGCTTAATTGGTTAGCTTTAGTTGCTGCGCTATTTATATATAGGTAAATAAAGTCAACTATTTTATTAGTCTCATCCCTTTCTGCCTTAAGAATAGCAAAAGGATCTAACATGTTCTCAACAGCTCTTAGTATAAGCTCACTCTGTCTTCTTATATCAGAAAGTTTCTGTTCGGTCGTATCTATTATAATTGCACGAAGAGAAACAATTTCCTGTTTATCATTAGTAATTGGTATAGTTTCTAAGATGAAATAACTTTCTTCACCACTTTCTGCAGCAAACTGAAAAAGACGGTCATACCGCTGCTTAGTCCTTTTTATGAACTCCACATATGAATCAAAAGCTTTTTGGTAGGGTTTGGCAATAAATTTCCCGAAATAATCTCCTGTTATTATATGGTTATTTCTTGTCAGTAACCTTACTGCTGTCTTGTTAGCCTCTTCAATTACGAAATCTTTATTAAACAGAAGAACTCCTACTAAGGATGAATAATTTAGTTCTTCAAATTTGAATGTAATTTCGTCAGCTTTTATATGGGTAATTTTAGTTGTTTCATTTTGGACTACAACTTCATTTATCAGCTCGCTTAAATTATTGTTTTCCTCTTTAGGGTTGTTTACATGATCTGAAAGAAAGGTTTCAATCCTCTTTAAGATTTCTTCATTATTTAAGCGGGATTGTTCATTTTCATTCATAGACTCATACTCCTTCAAAAGGAAATTGCAGAAAAGATTAAAATAGAAGTTTCAAGTTCTTTAAGCAAGCTTTTTATATTCACCTCCATCTCACTGGTTATTAGTGTGTGGTAAGGAATATTGTAATATTACGCAGTTTCGCTGGTACGAGCGGGGAAGATTGGAATATGGGGAAGATAGGACTTTAGAAATTTCCGGTCCAATGATTCAGGTAAGGCGAAGGAATTCGTCCTTTGGCGTATTTATTGCCTATTTATGTCTAAGTAATTATTATATTATTATATATTATTAAAAAATACTATGTGTTCTATTGACAAATTAGGATGAAATCCATATTTTTTCATCTCTAATTTTATTCCGCGATAGCTCAATGGTAGAGCATTCGGCTGTTATCCCGATAGAATCGGGATGCAGGTTCGAGCTTTCGCGAATATTAAATAAGAGATTCATTCCGCGATAGCTCAATGGTAGAGCATTCGGCTGTTAACCGAAGGGTTGCAGGTTCGAGCCCTGCTCGCGGAGCCAAGTAAAAACCCCAATTTAATTGGGGTTTTTTGTTTTTAGGGGGTTTCGAAAAATGTTTTACACATATGTGCTTTATTCTTACATCTTCGAAAGAATATACATTGGCCAGACAAATAATCTGAACTTACGCCTTTTTGAACACAATTCTGGTGAGTGCAAATCTACAAAACACTATATTCCCTGGGAATTAGTTTTTTATGAAACATACCTCACTCGGGGTGAAGCAATGAAAAGAGAGAAAGAACTAAAGTCTCATAAGGGAAGAGATTATATAAGAGAGAAGCTCAATGGTAGAGTCCGGCAACTGCCGGATTAACCGAAGGGTTGCAGGTTCGAGCCCTGCTCGCGGAGCAAAAAAGGTTACCTCAAGGTAACCTTTTTTTATTTTTCACTACATGAATTCATTACAGGTGGAATAAAAGTCTAGTGTAGAGCATTCGGCTGTTATCCCGAAAGCTTTCGGGATGCACGTTCGAGCCCTGCTCGCGGAGCAATAAGACCACCGGTTCAGGTGGTCTTTGTTTTTGGGGGAAACTTTGGCTTACTTTCTTTATATCCTTAAATCTTCGTTAGTTGATAAGTATTACGTGGGCATTTCTGCAAATCCACAAGTTAGATTACAGTACCATAATACAATTGAAAAAGGATTCACCTCTCGTTATCGTCCGTGGAAGATAGTTTATTTGAAAGAATACGACTCAAAGTCTGAAGCACACAAGGTTGAGTTAAAAGTGAAATCCTGGAAGAGTAAAATTATGCTTGAACGATTCATTAAAGGTGAATTAGAAGTCTGAAGCAGAGCATTCGGCTGTTATCCCGAAAGCTTTCGGGATGCATCCCGATTTATCGGGACTGCTCGCGGAGCAAAGTAAAGACCCTAATTCATGTGTGGCCTTGGGTTTGCCATTTGCGTAATTTGCTTGTGCCGTGAAGTTGAGAATTGGACGTTCTTAAACATGCTGTAATAAAGATGATACAATTGCTAAGATTTAGGAATGAAGTATCGGTAAGGAAGTCCTGACAGACTTACCAAACCACTCTACGCTG